>Ga0114919_10001217_pt1 | contig 20683 bp, 16 predicted proteins | sample BlataG_FD_88682 | JGI IMG/M metagenome (GOLD analysis project Ga0114919, IMG submission 88682) | Deep subsurface microbial communities from Black Sea to uncover new lineages of life (NeLLi) - Black_00105 metaG | ecosystem: Environmental > Aquatic > Marine > Oceanic > Sediment | place: Atlantic... | reverse complement strand
TCGTGAAGCATCTTCCTTGTTTCATCTGGCCCATTAATATTAAGAAAATTTACCCAATGTTTGGAAAATCTGCATAATTTTTTTAACGTTTTATCAGAATATTTAGATTTATCAAAAATGAGATCATTGTATCTCTTTATGGCTTCACTAACTCTTTTAAGATAATCCGCTATAGCCAATGAAAAGCGGAACAAACTTATTAAATTAGATGTAGTTCTTACATTTCGTGTATTTGCTGCTTGTTCAAAAGATGACAATGCTTCTAACCATTCTTCTTTATGAGAGCCGTCGATTCCGTTATTCACCATTGCTACATTTATAATATCGCTCAAATCTACATCATGACCTCTTTTAATTTTTTTATCAAATATTTCCTTAAGGCTTGACCCTTCAAGATAGCTTCCCGCCCCAAAATCAAGTAATTGATTAAGGTTGTTTGCAGCAAATAATGTTTCGCGCCTAAATTCTTTGGTGTTAGGATTTTTCCATTCAATTATTTTTTCCCATTCTCCTGTATTTTTATTTTTTATGAAGCTACAATCTTTCAATGTTGAATCCAATAAAATTATCTGAAACATCCAAAAATCAATGTCGTCTGTGAATCTTTTCCTTCTCCAATCTCTCGTAGTATACTTGCCTAAATAGAGTTTCAATGTACCCCTAACTAAAGAAAATTTTCCATGTTTTAACGCGTCTCGGGCCAATTCACAATAATGGTGATTAGGATCATTTGAACATTCTTCTAGTTTCTTTAGAATTTTACGAGCTTCTTCAGCAATGATATCACAGGGGATACATCCATCGGAAGGATAAGCTCTTGACCCTCCTTCAATAAAATTTTCAAAAAGTTCAAAATTATTTTCTGGAATAGAATACCAAGGATTATTAAAAGTAGCTTTACTAAAAATGTAATGAGTAAAACCGCTATCATCTTTCCATGTTTTATCTAATAGGGGTGAAACATCTCTGAAGTTATCTCCCTTTTTTACTGCGTCGGCTTTTATATCCCAAATTCCATTCATTGAAGAATCCTGCTTAATATTTAATAAAAATAAGAAATTTTTGGAATTATTATTAAATTAAACTTTGCTATGTTTAAAAAGGTAAAAATTATTTTTAAAAATTCTTTTTATAATATAATACAAATAATATAACCATTTTTGCAAGAACATGAATAATTTCTTTTCAGTTTTTACATATACTCCTTGGGATAATCTTAATACAAAGTTGTTGACTGAAGTCAAGTTATTATCGCTTAAAAGTATAACCAAAACGTTTCCCGTAATTGAACCAGAATTTTTTGATGACCTACTTTCAAACTTGTATAATTTCAAACATTATTCATGGGTTCAATGTATTAAAAGAATTGTCGGTCCTAATAATGAAGATTACGATATAGCCCCCTGGAATTTCATATGGGCAATGGATAATGAAGGAAGAGTTTTTCAATTCTTAATTCAAAAAGAGAAAAACGAATTTAAAAACTCACAAGCAACATTAGTAGCTTTAGCCCCTCCAGAATTAGGTAAATTGTTTAATCAATATAAAGAAGGAGCCATATCAAGAACTTTATCTTTATTAAATAATCCAAAAAAGATGAAATTTTTAATGGTTTTAGCACCTAAAGGTAAATCAATCGCTGAGGAACAACAATTAATTCAAGTTGATAAAAAAACTTTAGAAAAATTAAAATTGATTAATAAACTAAAACAAATGCCTAACATAAAGGGCCAATGGTTCCCTACATCTGAAGTAAAATGTCCAATTTGTAAGGGGCCATTAACAGAGATAAGTGATTATAAAGTTGGATTCGTGTGTCCACAATGTGGATTTAAAAAAGTGAAGTAAAACTAATTTTTTATTAAAACCTTTAATAATGATTTTTATTACATGATGCGATCTATAACATATTATTGAACCTAAATATAAAAGGAGAATTTTTCAACTATGTTTGTTGCAGCTTTAGACCTAGGAACTACGGGATGTAGGACAATTATTTTTGATATAGCAGGATCTATTTTATCAAGTGATTATCAAGAGTGGGAGAGTTTTTATCCAGTACCTTCATATGTGGAGCAAGATGCAAACTTATGGTGGGAGTCAATTAAAAAAACCATCGAAGCAGCCATAAAAAAGAGTGGAATCGACAAATCAGAAATTGTTAGTCTTTCCGTAACAAACCAACGAGAAACTATCGTACCTGTTGACAAGGAAGGAACCCCATTACATAACGCATTAGTTTGGCAAGATAGACGGACAACTGAACAAGTAGAATTTATAAAAAATAAAATAGGAATAGACAAAATTTATAGCACTACGGGTTTAACAATAGATCCGTATTTTTCAGCTACAAAGATTCTTTGGTTTAAAGACGAAAAGCCAGATATCTATCAGAAAACATACAAATTCTTGCTAGTTTCAGATTTTATAGTTTATAAACTAACTGGACAATATGTTAGTGATTATAGTAATTTAAGTAGAACGATGTTATTTGATATAAATAAACTCAAATATTCAGAAGATATAGCTTCTGAATTAGAAATAGATTTAGATAAAATGCCAGAATCTCTTGAAAGTGGGGTTGATATTGGAGAAATAAATACTGAAGAGACATTATTCGATAAAAAAACCTTGGTTATTACAGGCGCGGGAGACCAGCAAGCAGCAGCTCTAGGAGTGGGGGTCGTCTCTCCGGGGAGAATAAAATTAACGACTGGAACTGGAAGTTTTATTTTAGCTTATTTGGAAAAACCAAATTTCGATCCCCAAAAGCGAGTATTGTGTAGTTGCCACGCAATTCCAGGAGCATGGGTTCAAGAAGCAAGTATTTTTACGACTGGAGCTTTTTTAAGGTGGTTTAGGGATGAACTCGGAAAAGAAGAATGTTTATTAGCTGAAGAACAAAATCAAGATCCTTATATGATTATAACAGAAGAAGCTGAAAAATCACCTATTGGTTCTAATATGTTATTAGCAATTCCCCATTTAGTTGGAGCAGGAGCACCATATTGGAATCCATATGCGAGAGGTATAATTTATGGTTTATCTTTAGGTCATAAAAGAAGAGATATCGTTAGAGCTATTCTTGAAGGAGTAGCATTTGAAGTTAAAAAGAATATTGAAGTTTTTGGAGAGCTAGGGATTGAAACAAAAGAATTAAGGCTAACTGGAGGGGGTTCTCGCTCAGATTTTTGGAATCAAATTTATTCCGATGTATTAAGTGTAACATGCGTCAGAAATGTTATTGAAGAGGCTACATCGTTGGGAGCGGCAATATTAGCGGCTACGGGAGCGGGGTTGTTTTCAGATATCGCTAAAGCTGCCGAAAATGTGTGTAAAGTAGAAAATAAATGGAATCCTGATTTAAACCGACATGAGTTTTATCAAGATATTTACAAATTATCGAATGATTTATACAAGTTTTTAAATGAGAAAAATTTTTACAAAACTTACATCAATACGCTTCAAAATAAAAAATTAGTTTAAATCTTATACTTTTTTATATTACATATCTTCTCTAAAGTCAAGCAACAATAAACAATTTTATATATTTAATTTGTTATAAATTTTTTAAATAAAATAAATTAGTGAAAAAAATGGAAGAATCAAATATTGATTATAAACGTAATTTTACTTCAAGACAAAGGATAATAGGAGAATTATTTTATATTTTTATTGTTATTGCGTGTTTAATTACAGTTACAGGAGGTATTTGGTCAATATTTGACTTTATAATGCCAACTGGAAAATTAGACGCTTTTATGCTCCTTAATTTAGGATACCAAATCGCAATCATCTCTGGATTTTTAGCAGGATTGTTCTTTCTTTTAATATTTTTCTTTGGCTTATTCAAGAAAGGAAGAAAACGGATTTTGATGTTTACTTTTAGTTTAAAAGAAATTGAAGAAAAGTATAAAAATCGTTTGGACGTTAAAATCGCAGCTGGGGGTTTGCTATTAAGTTTAATGGCAATTATTATTGGAATTATGATCGCTGTAATTCAAGAATTATTAGGGTTTTCTAGTAGTACTTCGCTCTTTTCGGGATTGTTGGCGTCCTTTTCATCAGGTAATTGGATATTATTCGTAGGAGTTTCGGTATTTGTAGTTTTAGCAGTCACATTGTTTTTAATCTATTTTTGGAAGAATGGCTATTATCTTATATTAAAAATAATGGGAGTTTTAGAAAAATAATATATCCCCAACTTTTTTTACTACTTATTTTTTTATTTTAAATTTTTACTTCAATCAAATCAGTAAATTCTCTCTCTTATCTTATTTTTATTAATTAAGCGTCATATCTAAAATCAATGCCCTTTAAGGTTGGTATTGTTTTTAATTTTCTTCAATTACCTGATGTTTCTAAGTACCCATTCGTAATTAACAAACGAAATGACCATATAATTGTTAAAAAGGGATTGTTTGTATTCACTAGAACAATTGAGGGTTATCTAATCGGCATAATTGATAAAATTGTTTTAATAAACGAATATTTCTCAGATGCCTTAACAATAAAATCTTATAACAGCGAAAATAATCCCAATATTCTCAAAGGGCTATTTCCTAGCGATGATTTTGAATATGCTATTGCTATCGTTAGGAATTTAGGAATTATAGAATTTAAAGAGGATAGCGAAGAAGAAATTAGATTAATAACAAGGATGACATATCCTGCTAGTCCCGGTAAAGAAGTTTATTTGGTAGAAGAAGACATTCTCAATAATTTTATAGGCTTTGATAAAGTGCATGGTTTAAATTTAGGAAAAGTAAAGGTATCAAATATCGATGTTTATATAAACATGAATCGATTATTGAATAAACACCTTGCCATTCTTTCAATATCGGGAGGTGGTAAAAGTTATCTTACTTCTATTATTATTGAAGAATTATTAACAAGAAATAAAACTTTTGGAACTCCCGCAATTATAATGATTGATGTCCATGGAGAATACAAATATCTAAATGCTGTTTCTACGATAAAAAATAAAGTTAGAGTTATAGATACTTCATATTTTCAAATTTCTGTACCTAGATTAAGTGCTTATTCTTTTAAAAAATACCAAGAGCAAATATCTAATGTGCAAATAAGAGAATTATCTAAGTACATTAAAATATTAAGAAAAAATAAAGATTTAAAGAATAATTATAATCTAAATAACATTATAGATGTAATTGAAAAAGAACCTGACGGTAATAAAAGTACAAAGCAAGCATTAGTGGGATGGCTTTCTGAATTAGAACATTTAACCCTTTTTGGCTCGCAAGAAAATCCAATTTTAAAAAAAGTCATAAATCAAGGAGAAATTACTATTTTTAATCTTCAAAACGAAATTTCGATTCGTAAAAAACAAATTATAGTTGATTATATCTGTAGTCGTTTGTTTTATCTAAGAAGAATGAATGAAGTTCCCCCTTTTTTATTAATTATTGAAGAGGCTCACCAATTCTGTCCTGAAGCTGCTCATTCTAAGGCACTATCTAAATATATAATTGAAACCATCGCCAGGGAGGGAAGAAAATTCATGGCGTGTTTATGTTTAATAAGTCAGAGACCCAAAAAGTTAAGCACAACGGCTCTATCTCAAATTAACTCAAAATTAATTCTAAATATTAAGAATCCATACGATTTAAAGCATTTAATGGATAGTTCAGAAGCTATCACTAAAGAATACGCTGAAATGATCTCAAGTTTAGGAGTAGGTGAAATGTTATTGATGGGAAATGCTGTAAATTATCCTATATTTTTAAAAATAAGGGAGAGAAAATTTATGTCTCAAATTGAAAATGTATCTTTAGCTCAAGTGTGTTTAAATTGGAAAAAATTCCAATCAATTTAAGTCCTCCAAAATTTCTTCTCTAATTTTTTGAGAGTTTTTGTTAAGCACAATCATCTTTTTGGTTTTTGAGACTCGGAAGACATTAATAATAGTACGGCTTTCTAATTTCATCAATAATTCTTCTAATATCAAGGGGTTAATGTAAGGGAATTCCTTTTTAAGTAGTTCTTCCAATCGTTTATCTAATATTTCTCCTTTGTTTTTGATCAGAATATCGATTAAAGAATTTACTACAGGTTTTTGGTTCCAACGTTGTGTTTCGATTATTAATCACCTTTTAATCAATTTAAAAAAAAAAAAAGTATATTGTAATTAAAATAATTTTTCCCAAATTAACTTTATGCAACCATTCGATCTTCTTTGGTTTGTTCAATGATTCTACTTTTAAATTTTTCTCCAAACTTTTCATACCATTTAATTACTTCGGGTAATATGCTAGGATTAATTAATTCCGTTGCCTGCTTAAAATGCTCTTTCGTAATTTTTCTTGCTCTTATATTTTCTCTAAGGGCAATCATACCCGCCTCGCGACATAATGTCTCAATATCTGCACCAGAGAAACCATTTAATAACTTATTTAAGACATCTAAATCTATATTATTCGCAAGTGGCATATCTTTAGTAAATATTTTTAATATTTCAACTCTTCCTATTTCATCAGGCGGGGGTACCAGTAGCATCCTATCAATTCTTCCAGGTCGGATTAGAGCTGGGTCTAAAATATCAGGGCGGTTAGTAGCAGCAATCACCACAATATCTTTCTTAACTTCTAAACCATCTAATTCAGTTAAAAATTGTGACAGAACTTTTTCGGATACTCCCGAATCTGTAGTATGCCTACCTCTACTTGGAGCTATTGAATCAAATTCATCAAAAAAGATAATACATGGTGCCGCCATTTTTGCTTTTCGAAAAACTTCGCGAATTGCTTTTTCGCTTTCTCCTACGTATTTAGATAACAATTCAGGTCCTTTAATAGAGATAAAATTAGCTTTACTTTCGTGTGCAACTGCCCTTGCCAAAAGCGTTTTTCCACACCCGGGTGGCCCATATAATAAGATTCCTCTAGGAGGATTTATTCCCATACGCTCAAAAATTTTTGGATGCGATAAAGGCCAATCTACAGCCTCTATTAGTTTCTGTTTTAATTCATCTAATCCGCCTATCTGATCCCAAGAGACATTTGGTATTTCAACAAATACTTCTCTTATTCCAGATGGCATTACTTCCTTTAAAGCCTCCTCAAAATCAGCTTCAGTTACCTCTATTTGTTCAAGTAATTCTGGATCTATTATTTCAGAATCTAAATCAATCTTTGGTAGATACCTCCTAAGAGCTGCCATCGCAGCTTCTCTACATACTGCCATAATATCCGCTCCAACGAATCCATGAGTAATGTTCGCAAAATCTTTTAAAGATATTTTTTTATCGAGAGGCATATTTCTTGTGTGAATTTGAAAAACTTCTCTTCTACCTTTTTCATTTGGAACCTTTATCTCAATTTCGCGATCAAATCGACCTGGACGTCTTAAAGCGGGATCTAAGCTATTAGGTCTATTTGTTGCACCAATAACGATAACTTTTCCTCTACTATGTAGCCCATCCATCAACGCTAATAATTGAGCAACAACCCTTCGCTCTACTTCACCAGATACAGTTTCTCTTTTTGGGGCAATAGCATCGATCTCATCAATAAATATTATTGATGGGCTCTTTTCTTCAGCGTCAATAAATATTTTTCGTAATTTTTTCTCAGATTCGCCATAAAATTTGCTCATAATTTCTGGACCGTTTATTGAAATAAAATAAGCTTCGCTTTCATTAGCTACAGCTCTCGCTAACAAAGTTTTTCCGCAACCAGGAGGACCCCTTAGTAAAATTCCTTTTGGGGGATCAATACCTAGACGTTTAAATAAAGAGGGGTGCCTTAGTGGGAGTTCAACCATTTCTCTAACCCTTTGTATCTCGCGATCTAATCCACCAACATATTCATAAGTAACATAATCAGCTCCCCTTTCTTCGTCTTCAGTAATATTTTCGCTAATATGTAGCGCTGTTTCAGGTTTGATCATACAAACTCCAATTGGTCTTATGCTTATAACTTTAAACGTAATCTCTCGACTTATTCCTATTGAGATAAATATAAAATCATCGATCGTAACAGGATAATTATTTAATTTTCGTTTAACGAAAGTTTCGAATCTAGGATTGGACTTTATTTTTACGCTTATTGGCGCCAAAACAAGATTTTGAGCGGGGTGAGCGTTAACCTTCCGAATTTGGATAGTTTCATCTATGTTTGCTCCCGTATTTTTTTTTAATCTAGAATCGATGCGAATAATGCCTAATCCACTATCTTGGGGATAACTCGGCCAAGCGATTCCCGCACTTTCTTTCTTTCCAGAAAGAGCGATGACATCACCAGTTTGAATATTTAACTTTTCCATAGTTTCTTGATCAATTCTAGCAATATTACGTCCAATATCCCTTTTTTTAGCTTCTTGCACCCGCAGTGCAACTATTTGTGAATCTTTATTATTTATTCCCTTTTCATCGTTCTCTTTAGCTGACATTTAGATCGAATAAACAAAGTTTAATTTTCAATATATATATATAAAGTAATGATTTTGTAAAAATTTTTCCTTTTTTCCTAATTTTAAGTTTTAATTTTATTTGAAGAAGTTGTCCAAAGACACCTGTTTTTTAGAAGAGTCTTGCTTTTTCAAGCGTTCAATTGCGTTTTCAACCCTGGTTTTTGAAAAATTGTGTTGCTCTATCAGTAATTCTTTAACTTTCTCGTAATTAATTTTTTCCCAGACTATTTTTGGATATTTATTTTTTACATCTGGGTATAAAAATATATCTTTTATTTGGTCAATCAATTCTTTTTCTAGTTGAATTTCTATGTTACCAACTTTTACATTATTTTTTAAAATATTTTCTAACGAACCATATTTCTTGATTAGTTCATAAGCCTTGTGTTGACCGATTCCCTTAATTCCAGGGAAAAAATCAGTTCCTATTAAAATCCCCATCTCTATCAACTGTTCTCGAGTAATATTTAAATTTTCAAGAAATTTAGATAATGAAATGTATTCTATATCTAAAGTGACTGTAGTATCTCTAACCTTTTTACTTCTGCTTATTGCGAAATTTCTAATTAACCTTTTTCCTCCAAATAATAATGTATCATAATCCTGGGATGCACACGCCCAAGCATCACCAGCTTCAACTAGAAAAGCAGATTGAGCTTCACCTTCAGAGCTCGCCTCTACAATTGGAATCCCCAGATATCTTAATAATTTTTTACTATCCTCAATCATGTTCGTATCTAATTTAGATGTCATCTGAGCGAATTTTTTCGCTTCTCTAAAATCTTCCTTCTCCTGAGCTTTTACCATCTTTTCCTTAGCATCTTCTTTAATTCTCCTTCGTTCTTTTATTGTTTCTAATTTTAATTCAGAAGGAGTCCCATCAAACACATAAATTGGTTTGATATTATTCTCTAAAAAATTTAAGGTTCGATAAAATAATCCAGATAGATGAGAAGTCACATTACCATTATAATCTTTTAAAGGTGTGCCATCTCTTTGCCTAATTATTGCTAAAAATTGATAAATCGTGTTAAATGCATCAATGGCAATGCGTTTATTTAATAAGTTATCAAATGTAATAGCCCTTCTTACATCTTTCACCAATTCATTTATTTTAGTACCCATGATCTGTCTTTTTTATTTTTATCCAGTCTTTATTTACATTATTTCCTATATATTTTGTACTATATTTTTTCCTTTATTAGTGGTCTTCTTTTTAATTTAGATCCACACATTTCACACACTTTATTAAAATCTTTAGGTTTGAAAATAGTTTTACAGTAGGGGCAATATATCTCAAAAAATATCTTTTCTTTTATACCCTCCTTAAACATAGGCATAAATTTTATATTTAATTCACTACATAAATTTTCCATAGAATAATCGTTTGTGTAGAGAACAATCTCTTGGTTATATGTGTCCATCAATTCTAAAGCTAATGCAATTAAACTCACATCAGCATTAGATAACGCATTTATATCGCCCGTTAGTTTAGATTTTGCATCTACTATGTTTATGTAATTTTCATTAGCTTTTTCTATATATAATTTTCCTAGTTCAACTGCCACTTCTATTCTATGTATAACATTTCTATTCTTATCTTTATATCTTTTAACTTGAATCTCATCGATAATTTCTGGAGTGGTGAAAATTGTCTCCTTAAAAAAATTGAAATCGATACCTGTTAAAAAAATATTAGTATCAAAAACTAGAATTGAACTCTTCTTCAGGACTGTCATCTCTCGGAACTTTTATAGTTCCAATAATTTTTTTCCTTAACCGTCTAATATAATTATCGCTTATGCTTCTGGAAAGACGGATAAAATTTGTATGGGAGTTTGCTTTACGGACTTTGATAACTGTATTTGGTTGGATGTTTTTAATAGTTCTCTGGCCGTCAATTATAATTTTTGCACTTAGTCTTGGTCTTAGAAGTTGAACATCAACTTCGCTATCAATAGGAAGCACTATTGGTTTCAATCCTGATCTCGCAAAACTATTTAATGGCGTTATTTGCATAATATCCATCGTAGATTTTACAATAGCACCTCCCGCACTTAGATTATACCCGGTAGAGCCTACTGACGTTGAAATAATAATACCATCTAAATAACTTCGATTTAGAAAACAACCATCTATTTTAACTGATGCTAATAATACTTTAGAGCTTTTTGATGAAACTATTAATATTTCGTTCAATGCATTATTTAATTTAATTTCTTCAGAAGCTTTAATTATATATGGGGCTAATTTAGAGCATTTTTCAATTATAAATTCGCCTTTTAATACACGATTTATGTCATTAAAAACGTTTCTTTCATTAGTTTCGTCTAAAAAGCCGATAGACCCAATATTTACTCCCAAAATGGGTGGAGCGTTGCGTTGTGATAGGCCACTTGCCACTCTCAGAATAGTTCCGTCTCCACCAATAGATATGATAAATTTTGTATTTTCATTTGTCATTTCATTTAAATCTTTACCACTATGAGGTAAGATTTTAGGTGCTATTCTGGTTTCCAATTGAACAATTTCGCCTTTTTTCACTAAATAATCAAAAAGTCTCTTAGTTAAATTTATCGCTCTCTCTGAATCCATTCTACAAGCTAATGAAACAGGTTTTTTATCCATGAATCTCAATTTTTTATTAGATTTTCTTTTTAATCCAAAAAAAAAATATAAAAATATATTAATTGGAAAAAAGCTTTATGAATTCTAATTTATTATAATTCTATTAATTAAGGTTTTACCCGCTAATTGCCAATATTCTACTTGTGCAATTGACATTTTTCCGGGATCTGATTGTAATGTTTTTAGTTTTGCAGTCAAATCTTCTTCTGAGGGCCAGTTAACATCCACGGACTCATAAGATTCAAGATCCATTATGTTAATTGATGTATCTTCAATAAAGTTAATCTGTGCAGTACCTTTGAGTATCTCGGGAATGTCAACTACATGGCCTGATGGTATCGTGAGAGATCTCTTATTATTGTCGAACATTCCGACACATACTACCCGAACCTTCGCATGTCCATGTTTTCCTGACTTACTTCTTTCAGTAGCTTTTATAATACAAGGTTCTTCTTCAACCATAATGTATTGACCAGTTTTAAGTTTTTGAATTTCGGTTCTTCTTATGCTCATAAATCATTTTCTCCTTTTTTTATTCAATATTAGGTTTATATGAAATATTTTTTATTTTCACATATCTTTTTTAATATAATATTATCCTTATTTAAAAAAAAATATTAGTTTTTGTTAATATTATTTATTAAAACATTAAAGTAAAAATAGATTTGTTATGGCATTTAAGAAATTAGGGAAAGATCTAGAGAACATAATGCGAAAATTACGAGGATTACCAAAGATAGATAAAGATGCAATAAACATGATAGTACAATCATTACAACGAAGTCTATTAGAAGCGGATGTGCAAGTGGAGTTAGTTTTTCAGATGACTGAAAATATTAAAAAAGAGGCAAGGAATACTGAGCTTCAAAGAGCAAGAAGAAAAGATTTCATAATTAAACTTGTTCATGACGAATTGGTTAAAACTATCGGAGGAAAATCTGCTCCCATTAGAATAAAACCAGGGAAAAGTAACGTGATTTTACTTGTCGGAATTCAAGGATCAGGTAAAACTACTACTGTTGGTAAGTTAGCACGCTTTTATAGTAATAAAGGTTATAAAGTAGCTACTGTCACAACAGACACATGGCGTCCAGGGGCTTATGAACAGCTTGTTCAACTAACAGAACAAATAGGGGTTAAATGCTATGGAAATCCTAATGAAAAAAATGCAATTAAACTTGCCTTAAGAGAAACTAAAAAAGCGATAAATGATGGACACAACATAATTATCGTGGATACTGCTGGGCGCCATAAGGAAGAGAAAGAATTAATGAAAGAGATGGAAAAAATTGAGAGAAATTTAAAGCCTAACGAAGTAATCCTCGTAATTGACGGAAGTATAGGTCAACAAGCTTATTCGCAAGCAGAAGAATTCGCAAAATCCACAAATATTGGTAGTATAATCGTAACTAAATTAGATGGAACCGCTAAAGGGGGTGGTGCTCTTTCTGCTTGTGCTGCGACTAATCAATCCATAAGATTTATTGGTGTTGGTGAAAAAATGGATGATTTTGAAGAATTCAATTCAAGTACTTTTGTAGGTACTTTATTAGGTATACCAGATATAGAAGGCTTAGTAAAAAAAGTTGAGGAAGCTGAAATTGATGTAGACCCAGATATGGTTAAAAGAATGATGAAAGGTAAGTTCACCCTAGATGACCTTTACCTACAATTAAAAAGCATAAAAAGAGTAGGTAAAATGAAAAATATTTTAGCTATGATTGGAGGAGGAAATATTCCTGACGCTTTAACTAATGACGCTGAGAAGAATTTAGAAAAATGGCGCGTAGTTTTAGATTCTATGACTTCGGAGGAAAAGTTCGAACCAAAAATTATCAAAAAAACCAGAAAAAGAAGAATTGCTCTCGGAAGCGGTACAGATTATGCTACAATAAATAGAATGCTCGACCAATATAACCAAATGAAAAAATTCTTCAAAAAAGCCTTACAGATGCAAAAGAAAGGTAAAGGAATGCCAGGTATTCCGGGAATGGGAAAGCAAGGAGCACAATTTATGAACAAATTAGGAAAGGATTTTAAATTTTAAATATAATTAGAATTTGATAAATTTGGTTAATTTTCTAATACTAATTGAGAAATTCCCTAAATTTTCTAAAAGCAATATAGATGTAGGAAAAACTCCCATTTATGTTTATAATTTATGTTCTATAATACGGGAATCATTTTGTTTGTCTTATTCAATTAGAAAAAATAATAACTTATATCTATATTTTGAATCACTTCAACTTCTAATAAAGTATGAGGGTAAAAAGTTGAGATTTCTAGGTTCTGATGAGAGATCTCAAGCATTACTTTTAAAAAAAGTATTAGAGAAAATAAATGGGGATGAAAAAGTAAAAACTCAAGAATGGAAAAAATCTACTCCTGGTATTTTTGTTAAGAGAATACCAAATTCTGGTTCTATTTTAGAAAATATTAATAATATTCTTCATAACAAAATAGTATTTATTGCCGAATTTGAAAATAAGAATCTTTATCCTGATATCATCAATTTAGATGATTTAAACGATATGAGCGAATATTGTTATATTTTTCCTTATTCTCAGAATTCACAGAGTTCATTGAGATTTTTACAATTAATTAAAGAAAACTACAATTTAAAATACATCAATCTTTCAAACATTAAAGGGATTGAAAATAAAATCTTATATATTAATTTTCGAATTGACCAAAGTAAGGATATTAATAAGGAAATAGAAAAATGATTTTAAAAAATGCACTCATATATATTGATGGTTCGCTTCGGAAGGGAGCTCTATCAATTCATAATGGAACGATTAAATCAGTTGTAAATGAAAAATCAAAGAAAGATTTAAAGAAATTTCGAAGTCATAACGAAGATGGGGTAGAGATAGATTGCGGAAAGAGAATGGTTTTACCGGGTATTATTGATATTCATTCTCATTTAAGAGATATGGGGCAGAGCGAAAAAGAAACTTTTTTAACAGGAACATTAGCAGCAGCTTTTTCTGGAATAACGACAGTATTTAATATGCCGAATACAATACCTCCTGCTATAAATGCTTATCAAGTTAAAAAATGGATGGAAAAAGCACAAAATAACATTTATGTGAATGTGGGGTTTATTGCTGGAGTTCCAATAGAATTTAATTTCGATGAAATTATTTCGATTATTGATTTAGGCGTTATTGGATTCAAAATTTATCCGATAGGTTCATTAAATGAGATCGATTGGACAAATTACTTAAATGTTCAAAAGATTCTTAATATTTCATCTAAATTGCAAATTCCCATATTTATACATCCAGATTGGCCTCTTTCTTTTGAAGAAAAAGATGAAATTTACGAGAATTACACACTGGAACAATTTCCAACATTAGAATTGCATAATAATCTTTACCCCGTTTCCATGGAAGCTAAATACGTGAATTTTATTCTTGAAAATTATTATAAGATTATAGTAGATCTAGATTTAAGCCCGAAAGACTATCCAATCGTCCATTTCTGTCATATAAGTTGCAAGAATAGTTATTCTCTAATACGAAAAGCTTTAAGTATGAATACTAACTTAAAAATATCCTTCGAAATAACACCACATCATTTATTTTTAACTAATAAAATAAAAATAAGCAATCCAAATTATGGTAAAGTCTTACCTCCTTTAAGAGATGAAGAACATTCCTTATATTTATTTGAGGAACTTAAAGAAGGGCATATAAGCCTTATAGGTACAGATCACGCGCCGCACACATTGGAAGAAAAAGGACAGGGATATCTTGATGCACCTTCAGGATTTCCCGGATTTGAAACATATCCGTTAACGCTATTAGACAAAGTTTGTAGACATGAACTCTCTCTTGAAAAATTTGTTAAAATTACTTCAGAAAACCCAGCAAAGATTTTTAAGTTAAAGAAAAAAGGATTTATCAAAGAGGGATACGATGCCGATTTAATTGTAGTTGATAAAATTCCAGAATACCCTATTAAATCAAATAAATTCAAAACAAAAGCAAAATTTTCCCCCTACGAAGATTACAAAACCACTGTTCAGATTTGGAAAGTTTTTCTAAGAGGTAATGAGGTTAATACCGAAAAATCTGAACCAAAGGGTAAAATCATTAGAATATAAAATATAAATGTATGAAGAACATAATTATATATTAATAATATTGTCTTGAGGTAGAAATTATGACTGATGAGAACTCTTTTACTTTAGAAGATGGTATATCATTAATAAGATTTGCTCGAGAAAATATTGAATTTTTTCTTAAAAACGATCGAAGGATACCCATTCCAGATGACATTAAAAATAAATTTTCAGAGAAATATGGAGCATTTGTCACTTTAAATACAGTAAATGCGCCAAGCAACACTTTACGAGGTTGTATAGGTTATATTGAACCAACTTTTCCATTATATGATGTAATTCATAGAGTTTCAATTAGTTCAGCAATTGAGGATCCGCGTTTTCCATCTGTTTCACTCGAGGAAATGAACGATCTTGTTATTGAGCTTTCTATATTAACACCTCCTAAATTAATCAAAGTAAATCATCCAAAAGAATATCTTGATAAAATTGTTATCGGGAGAGATGGACTTATAGCTGAAAAAGGTATGAGAAGGGGATTGCTTCTTCCTCAAGTACCAATTAATCATGGGAGAGAATGGGATGTAGAAACATTCTTAGGTCATACTTGCGTTAAGGCCTGGCTCTCTAATGACGCTTGGAAAGATAATAAAACAAAAATTTTTTCATTTCAAGCTATTCTGTTTGAAGAAAAAGAACCAAGGGGAGAAGTTATTAGGAAATATCTCACTCCACACTAAAATTTACTTAAAAATAGTGAGCATTGTGGACAAAAACGAAAATAAGATAATTACAATTGACATTTCATCTAATTCTGTAAAGATTGGGTTGGTTTCAGAACAATTAAAATTAGAAATTACCGATTCTCAAAAGATTAATGTAATAAATGAAGATATCGATGGTTTTGCTAAAAGACTTGATATGGATGACTTATGGAATAAAATAAATGTCGGAGTAAATCGTGTATTGAAAAAATGTAAATCTCATCAGACTAATATAATTGGAATCTCTACTTGTGCTCAAAGAATTGCTACAGTTTTTTTGGATAATGCTGGCAAAGTAATCTATGGGGGTCCCAATACTGATTTACGGGGAATAGATTCTGCTTATATAATAGAGGATGTATTTTCAGAAAATGATTTATTTGAAATAACAGGTCATAATCCATCTTTGTTATTTTGTTTAGCACGTTTATTATGGTTTAAGGAAGAAGAGGAAGAAATATACAAAAAAATAAACAAAGTTTTAATGTTAGACGATTGGCTAGTTTATTGTTTTACTGGAAATTATGTTTCTGATCAATCCTCAGCAGCAGAATCTCAAATATTCGATATAAAAAAGAGAAAATGGAGTTCAGAAATTATTCAAACATTTGATTTTGAACCAGATTTTTTTCCTGAGATCGTGGAATCTGGAACTATTGTTGGCGAATTAAAACCTGAGTTAGTAAATAGATTCAAATTTAGTCAAAATAATATTCCTATTGTAAAAACCGGTGGCGATACCCAAGCAACATTATTAGGTATGGGTGTTATTGAAGAAGGAAATATCGGTATTAGTTTAGGTACAACTGCTCCTCTTCATCTCGTGGTAAATAAACCAATTTTTGATCCCAACAATAATTATTGGATGACGTGTCATTCTATAAATGGAAAATGGTTAATTGAAACTCATGCGGGTAACACTGGTGCCGCATACAATTGGTTTAAAGAATGTTTTTTATCTAATTTAACTGATGATGCAAATTTATTGATAGAACATTATTTAAAGAACTCAACACCAGGGGCTCTTTCTACATATGCATATTTAGGACCAGAAAACATGAATATAAAAAATCAGACTTCTATTAAAAGAGGTGTATTTATATTTCAACCACCTATGCTGATTTCCGAAGAACTTCCTAAAATTGAAGATTTTGCACGTAGTGTCCTTGAAAACATAGCATTTGGAATTCTTGAAAATTACCAAGCTCTTCATAATTATACTGATTTAACTACAAAAACTTATTGTGCTGGTGGCATGACCAAATCAGAAGAATTTTGTGATATTTTAGCTAGTGTTTTAAATACTGAAATATCAATTCCATTTATTAAAGACTCAGCTTTCATTGGAGCCGCAATGAATACCTTAAAAGGGCTAAAAATTTATTCGGATTATAAGTCTATGATTAAAGATCTTTTGAGATATGAAAAAAAATATAGCAATCCCTCCATCTCCGAAATTTACAAAGCAGTATATCTCAAATGGAAAAATTTGAAGAAAAAAATTGATGATCTATAATTTATATGTTTTTTTTTAATAATATTTTTATAAGCAAAAGAAAATTATTTAATTCAAGATTAGATTTCGTAATTTACGGATGCAAAACATTGTCAAAGTTTGAAAGTATAGAATTATGTTTAAAAGAAATTGAAAACCGCTATACAAATACTGAAAAAGTGCGGAAGAAGTTAGCTAATTATGATGAACCTATACAAATAACATTCTTAGACACAAATAGGAATGTTTTACTTTTAGTAGATAAGGATCAAGGAATCGAGATAAAGGATAATTCCGGTGATGAAAATGCTCCTGTTAAAATTGAATTTTCATCAGAAGAAGTGATGTTGGAATTATTCAATAAAGAGCTTGGTGCTGTTAAAGCTTATTCTTCGGGAAAAATAAAGGTAGTAGAGGGAAAAATTAAGAATTTAATAAAACTTAAAAGTTTAATGTTTTAAAAAAAATAATCATTTTTTTTATTGGTTTTAAATTTTTATTACATGTTATTAATTAGTTTAAATTATATTATTGAGTTGAGAAGTTATAAGAGCACTTATTACCGCAAGTATATCTGATGATGTATTAAAAGAATTAAAAAAGAAAATGGATGTCACTTACGAGAGTTGGAGAGATACAGGAAATATTTATTTTGATGTCAAAGAAATGGTTAAAAAATTAAATGGTTATGATATTTTTATAACGGCCGCAGATGATTTAAAAAAAGCTGAATTATTTGAACAAACTAGTTTAAAATTGATTGTGTCTTGCCGGGGGGATCCATTTAACATCAATTTAGATGCTGCTACTAAAAATAATATTCCTGTAATTTATACTCCTCTTAGGAATGTCGTTGCTGTTGCTGAATTGACAGTTGGATTAATCATTTCACTAGCAAGAAATTTGATAAAGCTAGATCGATTTTTACATAGTGATGAATTTGAAGTTATCGATTTCGAAGATTGGATAAAATGTTATAATAGATTTATGGGAAATGAGTTATTAAACAAGAATATCGGTATTATTGGTTTTGGTCAGATCGGAAGACAAGTTGCTGATCGATTAAAGCCATTTGGTGTAAATTTTCTTATTTATGATCCATTTGTTTCTAACGAAATTATTGAAAATTATGGTTTAAAAACAGATTTAGATTCGTTAATGAAAGAATCTGACTTTATAACAATTCACGCTGTTGCAACTGATGAAAATGATAATCTTATTAACAAAGAACGAATAACAATGATGAAAAGTACAGCTTTTTTAATTAATTTAGCTAAAGGAAGTCTTGTAGATTATGAAAAGTTATACGATGCTTTAAAAGGCAATAAAATTGCCGGAGCTGCTTTAGATGTCTTTCCTTTAGAGCCTATCGATGAAGATAATGAATTTTTAGAATTAGAAAATGTTCTGGTAATGCCTCATATTGGAGGAAATACCGTTGAAGTAATTAATAGACAATCAATTATGCTGCTGAAAGATATTACAATTTGGTTAGATAAAGGTATTCCTTCACATATCTTGAATCCCGAAGTTTTCGAAGGATTTAAAGAAAAAAATAATTTTTTAGACCAGCCAATCAAAAAATTTAAGAAAGAAATTGTTAGTACTTGTAAGAGATTATTGAATGATGGGCATGTGATAGGATCAGCGGGAAATGTGAGTATTAGAGTTAAAAGTGGAGACGAAGAATTCGTTTTAATCACCCCTAGTAATGTAAATTATGCAGAAATGGAACCAGGTGATATTATAATTATTAATCTTGAGGGAAAAGTAGTAGAAGGAGAAAGAAACCCTTCAGTAGAAAAACACTTACATTTGGGAATTTACAAAGAACGTGAAGATGTTAACGCAATCATTCACTCCCATGGTATTTACTCAACAATACTTAGTACACTCAAGTTATCGTTACCTCCCACAATGGAAGAAATTGTTCCCTATTTAGGAGGTGAGGTTTTGTGTGCAGAATATGGAGAAGCGGGTAGTGAAGAATTAGCAGATAATGTAAAGAAGAGTTTGGAAGATCGAAACGCGGTAATACTCGCAAATCACGGAAGTTTGTGTTGTGGAAGTCATTTAGAAGGAGCTTATACTGTTTTACAATATTTAGAAAGAGGATCTAAAATTTATTATCTTGCTAAACTAATTAAAGAACCATACCTTTTACCCGAAGATGTAATTGACTATGAAATGGATATCTTTGATATTTTTAAAGATTCGGAAAAAATTTAGTTGCCTATAATCTGTTATTAAATTCGTTTTTATGTATTTTTTAGTAATTTTATTATAAAAAAATTTTATTAACTTTATTAATCTGAAACTCATAATTAAAAATATATCATTTGATGTTACTTTAAGATAAAAATTGTAGAATTACAGGGACTACAATTAACTTATAATACAGAGGGAAGTGAGAAATTCAATATGATAAAAAACATTAAATCAGTATAAATTAAAAAATTTACAATTTCAAATTGTTTTTCGAAATGAGGATATCAGTATGACTAAAATCCGTGGTGTTATTGTTCCATCACTCACATTTTTTAATAAAGATTTAGAGGTTAATACTGAGCTTCATTCATTACTTACTCGTCATCTACTTGTGAACGGAGCGGATTCAATTTATTTATTTGGGACTAAAGGTGCTGGGTTTTATTTTTCAGATAAATTAGAAGAAAAAATTAGATTGATAAATTTAACATTAGAAGTCACTGGTAAAAAAACTCCGTTAATTGTAGGAATTTTTGGAAATGATAAGGATCGAATAATCGACCAATTAGAGGAGTTAGGAAAAAAATTTGGTACTCTTAATTTTATAATAGCCCCACCTTATTTAGAAAAAATTGAAGACGTTAATTCCTATTTGGAATTCATTTTAGGAACTGTTAACATTGATAACCATATTTATATCCACAATAATCGTGAGACATTTGCTGGAAATGAAATTAACCCTTCTATTGTTAAGGAATTGATTGGTTATGATAATTTTTCTGGATTTATTGACTCTTGTGATAACATAAATTATTGCAAATCATATGTAAAACTAGTAAATGAAAATTTTTCATTATTGTGTGAGAACGAGGAAACTTTTCAGAAATTCCTTCAACTAGTTCCTTTAGACCTAAGAAAATATGTTGGAATTGTTCCCTGTATTAGCAACTTAGTTAATTTATGTTCAAAGTTATATTTTTGTGCAATTGAAGAAAAGATTTTAGAGTTACACCAACTTCAAGAACAAATAAATGATATTAGAAATAAATTGTATGATATTAAAACCCAAGATGGAAAAGAACAACGAGG
>Ga0114919_10001216_pt1 | contig 20684 bp, 19 predicted proteins | sample BlataG_FD_88682 | JGI IMG/M metagenome (GOLD analysis project Ga0114919, IMG submission 88682) | Deep subsurface microbial communities from Black Sea to uncover new lineages of life (NeLLi) - Black_00105 metaG | ecosystem: Environmental > Aquatic > Marine > Oceanic > Sediment | place: Atlantic... | reverse complement strand
TCGCTGCTCCGGATGCGATTGACGTTGAGCGACTGCGCCGCAAGGGACACCAAGCAGATGACCGTCAACACCGCTGTGCTGTGCGATCTGTGCCAGGGCCGGGGCACCCACGGTGACTCGACTCCGGCCTCCTGCGGCATCTGCGGCGGCCGGGGCGAAGTTCAGAGCGTGCAGCGGTCGCTGCTCGGCCAGGTCATGACGTCGCGGCCGTGTCCCACCTGTGCCGGCGTCGGAGAGGTGATCCCCGATCCCTGTCACCGGTGCGGCGGCGACGGCCGGGTGCGCTCCCGCCGCGAGATGAGTGTGAAAATCCCGGCCGGGGTCGGCGACGGGATGCGGGTGCGATTGGCGGCCCAGGGCGAGGTTGGTCCGGGCGGCGGTCCGGCCGGCGACCTGTACGTATAGGTACATGAGCAGGACCACGACGTTTTCGTGCGCGACGGCGACGATCTGCACTGCACCCTGTCGGTGCCGATGGTCGATGCCGCCCTGGGCACCATGGTCACCGTGGACGCGATCCTTGACGGTGCCACCGAGATCACCGTTCCCGCCGGCACCCAGCCGGCGTCGGTGATCACCCTGCGCGGCCTTGGTATGCCGCGGTTGCGCTCCGAATCCCGGGGCGATCTGCACGCCCACATCGAGGTCACCGTGCCGGTGAGGCTCGATGCCCGGGCCAGGGAGCTGCTCGCCGAGTTCAAGGGCCGCGGCACCGATGCGGCGACGGTGCGCAGCACCCGGACCGCTACCGCGGGTTCCGGTGGCGGTGGGTTGTTCAGCCGGTTGCGGGAAACCTTCAGCGGTCGCTGACCCGCGCCCCGACCATGGCCCCCATCCTGTTTTATTCGCGGGCGATCCCGGCACCCGGTGCAACCGCCGTGGTGGGCGGTGAGGAGGGTTTTCACGCCGCCACGGTTCGCAGGATCCGCCCCGGGGAGTCCCTGGTGCTCTCCGACGGGGCCGGAACCCTTGCCGACTGCGTCGTCCTGAGCGTGGATAAGTCGACCCTGACGGCGCGTGTCGATGAACGGCGAAGCGCACCGCTTTCGCATCCATCGGTGACCGTCGTGCAAGGGATCCCGAAGTCGGAGCGTTCCGAACTGGCGATCGAACTCGCGACCGAGGCCGGGGCGGATGATTTCATTGCCTGGCAGGCATCACGGTGCGTGGCCCGCTGGGACGGCGAACGCGCCGAGAAGGGCCTACGGCGCTGGCGAGCGGTCGCGAGATCGGCGGCGCGACAGTCCCGGCGGGCCTGGATCCCCGGTGTGGCCGGCCCGATGTCGACCGAGGAACTGGGCGGCTACCTCGGTGAAAGGGTCTCCGGCGGCGCGCTCGCCCTGGTGCTGCACGAGTCGGCGGACCGCGCCCTGGGGGAAATCCCGGTGTCGACGGTTGCTGCCATTGTCCTAGTGGTCGGGCCCGAGGGTGGTTTGAGCGCGCAGGAGGTCGAGGCTCTGGTCGGCGTGGGAGCGGTGCCGGTGCGGCTGGGGCCGACCATTCTGCGCACGTCGACGGCGGCCGCGGTCGCTCTCGGTGCCCTCGGTGCGCTCACCGCGCGGTGGTCGATCGACACCGCGAAGCGGTAGGCTGGGCCGACGGTTTCGACTGGGAAAACCGAGAAAGCAGGCATCGAACACTCCCGTGACGCCCCGCGAGACAAGCACTGCCGCGCAGGTTCGCAGCAGCATGACTGTTCCGACCGACCTCGTCATGGGCCTACTGGGCTCCGCCGACGCGAATCTGCGGGCACTGGAAGCGCATCTGGCCGCCGACGTGCACGTGCGCGGCGACACCGTGAACCTCTCCGGTGCGGCTGCCGAGGTCGCCCTGGCTGAACGGGTGATCGCCGAACTCATCGCCGTTGTCGCCGGGGGCCAGACACTGTCCCCGGATGCGGTGCGCCGCAGCATCACGATGATGTCCGGAACCGACAACGCCTCACCCGCCGAAGTTCTGAGTCTGGACATCCTGTCGCGGCGCGGAAAGACAATCCGGCCCAAGACGCTGAACCAGAAGCGCTACGTCGATGCCATCGACGCCAACACCATCGTCCTCGGCATCGGCCCGGCCGGCACCGGCAAGACCTACCTCGCCATGGCCAAGGCGGTCAATGCATTACAGACCAAGCAGGTCTCCCGGATCATCCTGACCCGCCCGGCCGTGGAAGCCGGTGAGCGGCTTGGGTTTCTACCCGGCACGCTCAGTGAGAAGATCGACCCGTATCTACGCCCGCTCTATGACGCACTGCACGACATGATGGACGCTGAGGCGATCCCGAAGCTGTTGAGTGCCGGCGTTATCGAGGTGGCGCCACTGGCATACATGCGGGGCCGCAGCCTCAACGACGCCTTCATCATCCTCGATGAGGCGCAAAACACCACCGCCGAGCAGATGAAAATGTTCCTCACCCGGTTGGGCTTCGGCTCCAAGATCGTGGTAACCGGCGACATCACCCAGGTTGACCTGCCCGGTGGCGCCCGATCAGGTCTGCGGGCCGCCATGGACGTCCTCGACGGCATCGCCGACATCCACTTCTGTCACCTCACCAGTGCCGACGTGGTTCGCCACCGGCTGGTGTCGGAGATCGTCGACGCCTATGCCCGTGCCACCGAACAACCGGATCTGCAGGGCCGGGCGCACCGACGCACCTCCCGGCGGTAGGTGGGGATGACGGTCGAGGTTTCCAACGAGTCGGGTCTGGACATATCTGAAGACGAGTTGATCAGCGTCGCCCGCTTCGTCATCGCCAAGATGAAGGTCAACCCGAGTGCTGAACTGTCGATGGTGCTGCTCGACACCGACGCGATGGCCGATCTGCACATGCGTTGGATGGATCTGCCCGGTCCCACCGACGTGATGAGCTTTCCGATGGACGAACTCGAACCCGGCGGCCGCCCCGATGCTGCCGAGCCGGGTCCGGCGATGCTGGGCGACATCGTGCTGTGTCCGCAGTTCGCGGTGTCCCAGGCCGAGGCTGCCGGGCATAGTTTGGGCCACGAACTGGCACTTCTGACGGTGCACGGGGTTTTGCATCTGTTGGGTTTCGACCATGCCGAACCTGATGAGGAGAAGGAGATGTTCGCGCTACAACGCCGGCTTCTCGAGGAGTGGGTCGCCGAGCAGGTCGCGGCCTACCATCGGGACCGCCAGAATGAGAAGGACCGGCGACTTCTCGACAAGTCACGGTATTTCGACCAGTCGTGACCGGAGCGGCACCGCTGGTTGGTTTGATCGTGCTGATCGCAGCAGGCGGCCTGTTCGCTGCGGTCGATGCCGCGATCAGCACGGTGTCGATCGCGCGCGTCGAGGAACTGGTCAAATCTGAGCGAACCGGTGCGGCGCGGCTGGCCCGTTTACTACTCGAGCGGCCGCGCTATATCAATCTCGTTGTGCTGCTGCGGATTGCCTGCGAAGTGAGTGCAACCGTCTTGCTGGTTGGCTACATCTCCGATGATCTCGGCATGACCTGGGGGCTGGTGGCCGCCGCGGCCATCATGACCGTGGTCAACTTCGTCGTGATGGGTGTCGGTCCACGTACAATCGGACGGCAGAACGCCTACTCGATAGCGCTGATCTGCGCGCTGCCGTTGCAGGCGATCTCTTTGCTGCTGACTCCTATCAGCCGGTTGCTGATCCTGATCGGCAATGCGTTGACTCCCGGTCGCGGATTCAGTAACGGACCTTTCGTCTCGGAGATCGAACTCCGCGAGGTGGTCGACCTGGCACAGCAACGCGGGGTGGTCGCTGATGACGAACGCCGGATGATTCAGTCCGTGTTCGAACTCGGTGACACCCCGGCCCGGGAGGTGATGGTCCCGCGCACGGAGATGGTCTGGATCGAAGGGCGCAAGACAGCCGGCCAGGCGACGTCACTGGCGGTTCGCAGCGGACACTCCCGGATCCCGGTCACCGGCGAAAACGTCGATGACATCGTTGGTGTCGTCTATCTTAAGGACCTCGTCCGCAAGACCCTGCACACCGATGGCGCCGGGCGTGATACCCGGGTTGTCGACGTGATGCGCCCGGCGGTGTTCATCCCGGACTCCAAGCCCCTCGACGACCTGCTCAGGGAGATGCAACGCGACCGCATCCACATGGCCCTGCTGGTCGACGAGTACGGCGCCACCGCGGGTCTGGTCACGATCGAGGATGTTCTGGAGGAGATCGTCGGCGAGATCGCCGACGAGTACGACACCGACGAGGTGGCGCCGGTGGAGAAACTGGGCGAGGACACCTTCAGGGTCTCAACGCGGCTGCCGATTGAGGATGTCGGCGAGTTGTACGACATCGAGTTCGACACCGACCTCGAGGTCGATACGATCGGCGGGCTGCTGGCGCTGGAGCTTGGCCGGGTTCCGCTGCCGGGCGCCGAGGTTGTCTCCCACGGGTTGCGGCTGTGCGCCGAAGGTGGTCGAGACCACCGCGGCCGCATGCGGGTCGGCACGGTGCTGTTACAGCGGGTCGGACCGGAATTCGCAGAGCCCGACGATGACTGAGTTCCGATCGGGGTTCGTGTGTCTGGTCGGGCGGCCCAACACCGGCAAGTCGACGTTGACCAACGCCCTCGTCGGCAGCAAGGTGGCGATCACCTCAAGTCGGCCGCAGACCACCCGGCACACGATCCGGGGCATCGTGGCACGGGAGGACTTCCAGATCGTTCTGGTTGACACCCCGGGCTTGCACCGGCCCCGCACACTGCTCGGCAAGCGGCTCAATGAACTGGTGCGGAACACCTACTCCGAAGTCGACGTGATCGGGTTGTGCATCCCCGCCGACGAGACGATCGGCCCGGGCGACCGGTGGATCTTTGAGCAGATCCGTGCCGTCGCCCCGCGAACCACGCTGGTGGTCGTCGTCACCAAGATCGACAAGGTCGGCAAAGATCGCCTCGCCGTCCAGTTGATGGCGGTCAACGAACTCGTCGGCGAGGAGGCGGCGGCCATCATCCCGGTGTCGGCTACCACCGGGGAGCAGGTGGACCTGCTGACCGATGTTCTCGTCGAACAGCTGTCACCGGGACCGGCGTTCTATCCGGACGGTGAGCTGACCGACGAACCCGAAGAAGTTCTGATGGCCGAGCTGATCCGGGAGGCGGCGCTGGAGGGTGTGCGCGACGAGCTTCCGCACTCCCTGGCGGTGGTGATCGACGAGGTCAGTGTTCGCGAAGGCCGGTCCGAGGAGCAGGGCGACCTGATCGATGTGCGCGCGATCCTCTACGTCGAGCGCCCCAGCCAGAAGGGGATCGTCATCGGCAAGGGTGGTGCCCGGCTCAAGCAGGTGGGCACCAACGCGCGATGCCAGATCGAAAAGCTGCTGGGCACCCGGATCTATCTCGAATTGCGGGTCAAGGTCGCCAAGAACTGGCAGCAGGATCCGAAACTGCTCGGCCGACTCGGTTTTTAACGCCTTCGGCGCGTGCCGAGACCGACTGCGTCTGCCTATGGTGCGAGACTTGGGCGCATGCGGCTTTATCGGGACCGAGCAGTCGTGGTGCGTCAGCACAAGCTTGGTGAGGCCGACCGCATCGTCACCCTGCTGACCCGCGACCATGGCCTGGTCCGCGCGGTAGCCAAGGGCGTGCGCCGTACCCGCAGCAAGTTCGGGTCCCGACTGGAGCCGTTCGCTCATATCGACGTGCAGTTGCATCCCGGCCGCAACCTCGACATTGTCACGCAGGTGGTCTCGATCGACGCCTTCGCCACCGACATCGTCTGCGATTACGGCCGATACACCAGCGCGTGCGCCATCCTGGAGACCGCTGAGCGACTCGCCGGTGAAGAACGCGCTCCGGCGCCGGAACTGCATCGGCTCACGGTAGGTGCGCTGCGGGCTGTCGCCGACGGCACACGCGCTCGCGAACTGGTTCTCGATGCCTACCTGCTGCGGGCTATGGGCATCGCCGGCTGGGCTCCGTCGCTGATCGAGTGCGCACGTTGCGCGGCTCCCGGCCCACACCGGGCCTTTCACATCGGTGCCGGCGGCAGCGTGTGTATGCACTGCCGGCCATCCGGTTCGACTACCCCGCCGCAGGCCGTGCTGGATCTCATGTCGGCGCTGCATGATGGTGACTGGGCAGCCGCCGAATCCTCCTCGGCGTCGCATCGCGGTTACGCCAGCGGACTGGTCGCCGCGCATCTGCAGTGGCATCTAGAGCGGAAGTTGCGGACATTGCCGCTGGTGGAGCGCGTCTACTCCCGGCCCGTTGAACACGTTTCGGAGATCTTCAGGCAGGATGTGGCCCATGGCGATGGACCGGTTGACCAGCTCCTTGCGGGGGGCTGAGCGCAGGCGGAGGGAGCGCTTTCCCCAGCTGCCCCCGCCGATGGGCGACTACCCGGTCTTTCCCGACACCTCGGCCTGGCCGGTGGTGTTCCCCGAGTTGCCACCCGCCACTGACGGCGGGCCCCGTCGGCCTCCCCAGCATGTCTCCAGGGCGATCCCGCCCGCGATCCCCGCCGATCAACTGCCCCGGCACGTGGCGGTCGTCATGGACGGCAACGGACGGTGGGCCACCCAGCGTGGACTGAGCCGTACCGAGGGTCACAAGATGGGTGAGGCGGTACTCATCGACGTCACCTGCGGGGCAATCGAACTCGGTATCAAGCACCTCTCGGTCTATGCGTTCTCCACCGAGAATTGGAAACGCAGCACCGACGAGGTCCGATTCCTGATGGGGTTCAACCGCGAGGTGGTGTGCCGGCGCCGGGAGAACCTCGACGTCATGGGAGTTCGGATGCGTTGGGTCGGATCCCGGGCACGGATGTGGCGCAGCGTCATCAAGGAATTTGACATCGCCGAGGAGATGACACTGGACAACAAGGTGATCACGGTCAACTACTGCGTGAACTACGGCGGGCGGGCCGAAATCGCCGAGGCAGCCAAACAGATCGCCCGTGATGCCGCTGCCGGCCGCATCGATCCCGAACGAGTGGGTGAGGCCACGATCAGCGAGCATCTGCACCGGCCCGACATCCCCGATGTGGATCTGTTCATTCGCACCTCCGGAGAGCAACGATCGAGCAACTTCCTGCTGTGGCAGGCCGCTTATGCCGAGTATGTGTTCCAGGACAAGCTCTGGCCGGACTACGACCGCCGGGATCTATGGGCCGCCTGCGAGGAGTATGTGCACCGCAACCGGCGTTTCGGCCGCGCCTGATGCCTGCTGCCCGGCGACTGGCCGATGTCCTCGGACAGGCGTTGCCCGTCGATGTCGAGGACGACGGTGCGCTGACGGTGCGCCACGACGGAACTTTCGCGTCGTTGCGCACCGTGACGATCGCCGACGGACTCGAATTGCTCTCCCTGACCCAGGTGCTGGCCTGGGATCTGGTGCCAGACGCGGAATTGCGCAAACGTGTTGCCGCACAGGCGGCGAAGACGATGCTGGGTACGGTGATGTTGGTCGAGCACCCAGCCGGGGGATCAACCGGGCAGCGAGCCGATGTGGTGCTCCGCTACAACTTCCCGGCCGTGGGGCTCGGCGAGCAGAGTCTGCTGACGCTGGTGCTCATGGTCCTGTCCGCCGGGGCCGACGTCCGGGGTGCGCTGGTCGGTTAGGGCTGGTCGATTAGGTGGGAGCATCCGCCGGAAGGTTCCGGCACCCGGTACAGGTACCGAATAATTCGATGGTGTGGTTCACCTCGGAGAAACCGTGCTCCGCGGCGACTTCGGCGGCCCACGCCTCGACCTCGCGACCGCTGACCTCCACTGCGGCACCGCAATTGCGGCAGACCAGGTGATGGTGATGGTGCGGTGCCGCGCAGCGGCGGTACAACGATTCCCCGGTGTCGGTGCGCACCATGTCGACGAGGTCCGCCGATTCCAGAGCCTGCAGCGTGCGATAGACGGTCGTCAGACCGATGTTTGCGCCGCCGCGCCGTAGTTCCTCGTGCAGTTCCTGCGCGGAGCGGAACCCGTCCAGTTTCTCGAGTAGGGCGATGACGGCCCCGCGTTGCCGGGTGGCTCGAACGCCGGCGCCCACGGAACGCTGGCCGGTTTCGGCGGCGGTGCTATTGGGAACCATTTCCACTATTGCCTTACTGTCGCACGGGCCGGCGACGCCTGTCAAAGCTCGCGGCGTCGGTCGCTTAGGCTAACGCGGTTCGCTTAGCGCAGAGACATTCAGCAGATAGGAGTGCAGCCCCAACGTGGCGTCTGTCATCGAGTCCGTCGTCAACCTGGCCAAGCGCCGCGGTCTGGTCTATCCCGCAGGCGAGATCTACGGGGGTACCCGCTCGGCGTGGGACTACGGACCGTTGGGTGTGGAACTCAAGGAGAACATCAAGCGACAGTGGTGGCGCGCCATGGTCACCGGCCGCGACGACGTCGTCGGCCTGGATTCTTCGATCATCCTGCCGCGGGAGGTATGGGTGGCCTCCGGCCATGTCGAGGTATTCAACGACCCCCTCGTTGAGTGTCTGCAGTGCCACAAGCGGCACCGGCAGGACCACATGCAGGAGGCGCATCTCGAGAAGAAGGGGGCGAAGGCGGGCCTGACCGACCCCGATTCGGTGCCGATGACCGACATCGTCTGTGCCGACTGCGGAACAAAAGGGCGGTGGACACAGCCGCGGGAGTTCAACATGATACTCAAGACCCACCTCGGTCCGATCGAGACCGAGGAGGGCCTGCATTACCTGCGCCCCGAGACTGCACAGGGCATCTTCGTCAACTTCGCCAACGTCGTCACCAGTTCGCGCAAGAAACCCCCCTTCGGAATCGGACAGATCGGCAAGAGTTTCCGCAACGAGATCACGCCGGGCAACTTCATTTTCCGCACCCGGGAGTTCGAGCAGATGGAGATGGAGTTCTTCGTCGAGCCCGACACCGCGCCACGGTGGCATCAGTACTGGATCGACACCCGCCTGCAGTGGTACGTCGACCTCGGTATCGATCGCGACAACCTCCGGCTCTTCGAACACCCCAGAGAGAAGTTGTCGCACTACTCGGCGGGCACCACCGACATCGAGTACCGGTTCGGATTCGCTGGCAATCCGTGGGGCGAACTTGAAGGTGTCGCGAACCGTACCGACTTCGATCTGAAGACCCATTCGCAACATTCCGGTGTCGACCTTTCGTTCTACGACCAGGTCGCCGACGACCGTTACGTGCCCTACGTCATCGAACCCGCAGCGGGACTTACCCGTTCGTTCATGGCGTTCCTGATTGACGCGTACGCCGAGGACGAGGCGCCCAACGCCAAGGGCGGGGTGGACAAACGTACCGTGTTGCGGCTGGATCCGCGGCTGGCACCGGTCAAGGCGGCGGTGCTGCCGTTGTCTCGACACGCCGACCTGAGCCCCAAGGCCCGCGACCTCGCCGCAGAGTTGCGCAAGAGCTTCAATGTCGAGTTCGACGATGCCGGTGCGATCGGGCGCCGTTACCGCCGCCAGGATGAGATTGGCACGCCGTTCTGCGTCACGGTCGACTTCGAGACCCTCGAGGATCAGGCGGTGACCGTGCGCGATCGTGACGCGATGACCCAGCAGCGGGTGGGACTGGACGCCGTGGTGGCGTTCCTGAGCGCCAAATTCACCGGCTGAATCGCTAGAACCGCCCGCCGCCGCCCAGCAGTCCGCCGTCGCCTCCGCCGGAGGATCCGCCGTAGCCCGTCGACGTCCAACCGCCGCCGCCCATGCCGCCGCCCATGCCGCCGGTGAGGATGTTGCCGAGGATGATCCCGCCGACCATCGCCCCCATGTTTGACTGCCGGCCTCCGCTGTACCGGGTCTGGTACTGCAACTGCCCGGCCTGAACGTCGTCGTTGGCCAGTTGTTGTGCCTGAGCGGCCAGCATCGCTGCACCGTTGGCGTGGGCGATCGCCTCGGTGATGTTGGTGGTCGACTTGGTCTCGGCGGCTTCTAGTTGGCGCACCGCCTCGTTGAATCGGGTGCGGGCCTCCGGTCCCACGCTGCCTCGGCGGGTGTCGATGTAGTCCGACACCGAGCGGACCCTGGACTGGGCGGTGAATAGTGCCTTGGAATAGGAACGCATCAGCCGCTCGGCGGCCTCTCGCTCCTCAGCGACGCCGGCGAGCAGTCGGTCCAGATCGGCATCGGCCTGGGTCAGCGTGGTGAAGGTGCCTAACGGGTCGGCCGCGCCGGTCGCCTGTGCTGCGGTGACGGCCTTGACCGCCTCGTCGCGCGCCACCGACAGTTCGACCTCCTTCCCCAATCCACCTTCGGCGAGTTGTGCGCCCGCCTGGGTGATGCCCCGTTGGATGTCCTCGATCGCCGAGGGCAACGTCGACACGGCGCGTCGAATATCACTGGCAGCGCTGTCCACCGCGTCGAGCATCATATTTGCTTGCTGCAGAGAAGATTCCGCGCCGCGGACGCAATCGACGAGTTCGCCCACCTCGCCGGCGACCGGCTTGGCCGCCAGCGCCCGGCCTGTGGTGATCGCCTCGTCGGCGAATCCCAGCCGTTCCCTGGCGGCGTCGACATTGCGAGCCACCGATGCCAGTGCCGATTCGGCGAATTCGCTCTTCAACTCGGTGAGCTTCTGCTCGGACGGCTCCACTCGAGCGGTCACGGTCACCAATTGCTGGGTCAGGGCATCGAGGCGTTCGGGTGCGTTGAACACCAGATCGCGCATCTGATGGAAGTTGGCGGTCTGGGTGTCCAGTTCGCGGTTGGCCTTGGCTGCCGAGACCACGACCCGGGTCAACAGATCGCGACGCTCGGGTAGTGGCTCGGGTACGTCGTCGTCGAGTTTCTGGCGGACGGCGAAGGCCTGCTTGAGGGTGTTGCGGGCGTTGTCCACCGCGGTGGACAACGACGCGGTCTGGGCCTCGCCGAACTCCTCGACCGCCAACACCAGTTCGTTGGCGCTGGTGCGAACCGCGTTGTCGACGTCGACCACGATCGACCGCGACAGGTCATCCAGGGCCCCGATCGGCACCGACGCCAAGGCCGCCGGGTCGGTGGGGTCGATGTTCTTGGCCGCTACGACGTCCGCCTCATGGCGCTTGGCGCGGCGCCGGCGACTCCAGAGCAGCATCGCGGCGATCACCAGCAGGCCGATCCCGGCGATGACCAGCATCGGTGTCATCGACAGACTGCCGCCTTTGCCGCCGCCCTTGCTGATGTTGGCCAGCCCGGAGGCGGCAGCGGTCGCCGCGCCCGCCCAGTCGCTGTTTCGCAGGGCCGGTTCGATGCGGTCCCGGCGGATGTCGTCGACCCTCGTCGAACTGCCGCCGGCCGCGGCGGAGGGAACGAGGAAGGCGTACGAGCGCTGCCCGGTCGCCACCGCCAGGATCGCGTCGTCGTTACTCAGATCGCTGGTGGTTCGGGTCTGCTGCGCCCAACCCACCGCGCCCTGGGGGGCGAAGGATTCGACGAACACCACCCACAGCCGTACGCGGCGCTCGGTGTAGAGCTGATCGACCGCTCTCTGCACTTCGGCGAGCTGGCGCTCGTCAAGCACGCCGGCATTGTCGGTGACGGTGTCCGGGAGCCGGAACGGCGGTTCTGCCGCGACCGACGGGGCCAGCAGGGTGGCGGCCGCCAGGCTCGTAGCGAGCAGGAACGTGGCGAGCAGACTCAGAAGACGGTGCAGGCGCATAACCGCCAATGTAGTAGCCCCGGAAGGCCACGACCGGATTGCCAGCAAAACTTTGGCCCGATCGGCGTCTCGACCGGTGCTGGCAGACTGTGCGGGGGTGCGATGGCGATGACGACGACATGGCGGTGACGATGACATGGCGGTGACGGTGGCGAAGTGGGGTGACTACGGCGAGGCCGACCGCGAACGCCTGGTGGCCGAACCGTTGAAGGCCGCCGCCCTTCCCGGAACCGATTCCGAGCACCGCAGCGACTTCGCCCGGGACCGGGCCCGGGTGCTGCACAGCGCCGCGTTGCGCCGGCTGGCCGACAAGACCCAGGTGGTCGGGCCCAAAGGCGGCGGGTCCAGGGAAAGTGACAACCCGCGAACCCGGTTGACCCACTCGCTGGAGGTCGCCCAAATCGGCCGGGGCATGGCCGTGCCCCTGGGTTGCGACCCGGACCTGGTGGACATGGCGGGTCTGGCTCACGACATCGGCCACCCGCCCTACGGGCACAACGGTGAGCGGGCCCTGGACGAATTCGCAGCGATGTGTGGGGGATTCGAGGGCAATGCCCAGAACTTCCGGATCCTCACCCGGCTGGAGCCCAAAGTCCTCGACGCTCGCGGTGTACGAAGCGTCGGGTTGAACCTCACCCGGGCCGGACTGGACGCCGTGACCAAGTATCCCTGGCAACGGGGTGAGTGCGGACGCAAGTTCGGCTTCTACGCCGACGATCAGGACCTCGCCGACTGGATGCGGGCGGACGCCCCGGTGCGCCATATGTGTCTGGAGGCCCAGATCATGGACTGGGCCGACGACGTGGCTTACTCCGTGCACGACGTCGAGGACGGGGTGATCTCCGGCCGTATCGATTTACGGGTGCTGGCCGACGCCGCCGCCGCCGCGGCACTGGCCAGTCTGGGGGCCGACACTGCCGGCACCGGGCCGACGGCCGATGATCTGCAGGAGGCCGCCCGGCGCCTGTCCGGGCTGCCGGTGGTCGCCGCGGTCGGTCGGTACGACGGCACCCTGGCGGCCTCGGTAGCGCTCAAGCAGCTGACCAGCGAACTGGTGGGCCGCTTCGCCTCCGCGGCCGTCGCCCAGACCCGTCGGTCCGCAGGACCGGGACCGCTGGTGCGCTACCAGGCCGACCTGAAGGTGCCGGGCGCGGTGCGAGCCGAAGTGACCGTCCTCAAGACGCTGGCGCTGCAATTCATCATGAGCGACCCGGCGCATCTCATACTGCAGGAAACCCAGCGCGACCGGATTCATCGGGTGGCGCATCGATTGCTGGACGGGGCACCGGGAACCCTCGACGCCCTGCTCGTGCCGGACTTCGACGCCGCTGCCGACGACGGTGCCCGGATGCGAGTGATCGTCGACCAGATCGCGTCCTGCACCGAAGGCCGACTTGAGCGCATGGATGCCGTCGGCGGCCGGGGGCGGATCGAGGCCGTCGGTGTCGACCGTCGGATCTAGACTGACGCGGTGACCGGTGCGGTAGGCGGAGGGGGCGGGCGAAAGGGCCGCATACCCGACACCGATGTCACCGCGATCCGGGATAAAACCCGCATCGAGGACGTCGTCGGCGACTACGTGCAATTGCGCCGCGCAGGAGCGGATTCCCTCAAGGGGCTATGTCCTTTTCACGACGAGAAGTCTCCGTCGTTCCACGTCCGCCCCAACCACGGTCATTTCCACTGCTTCGGTTGCGGCGAGGGCGGCGACGTCTACGCCTTCGTGCAGAAGATCGAACACGTCAGCTTTGTCGAGTCGGTCGAACTCTTGGCCGACCGGATCGGTCACGCCCTCAGCTATACCGGTGGCGGCACCAGCGTGCAACGCGACCGCGGTAGTCGCAGCCGACTGGTCACCGCGAATGCGGCCGCTCAGGAGTTCTATGCGGAGGCACTGGAGTCCGCGGAGGCCGCACCGGCCCGCGCCTACCTGACGGAACGCAATTTCGATGCCGCCGCGGCTCGGCAATTCGGCTGCGGTTTCGCGCCGTCGGGTTGGGACGCACTCACCAAGCACATGATCCGAAAAGGCTTTGAGTTCAAAGAACTTGAGGCCGCCGGACTGTCTCGTGAGGGCCGGCGCGGCCCGATGGACCGATTCCATCGCCGACTGTTGTGGCCGATCCGCAGCGCCAGTTCCGAGACGGTGGGGTTCGGTGCCCGCCGGATCTTCGAGGACGACCTGATCACCGCCAAGTACGTCAACACCCCCGAAACGGTGCTCTACAAAAAGTCCGCGGTGCTCTTCGGTATCGACCTGGCCAAGCGCGATATCGCCCGGGGTCATCAGGCCGTCGTCGTCGAGGGCTACACCGACGTGATGGCCATGCACCTGGCCGGAGTGACCACTGCGGTGGCCTCGTGCGGCACCGCCTTCGGCGATGAGCACCTATCGATGCTGCGTCGACTGATGATGGACGACAAGTTTTTTCGCGGCGAGTTGATCTACGTCTTCGACGGTGACGCGGCCGGGCAGGCGGCAGCACTCAAGGCTTTCGCCGGCGAACAGAACCTGGCCGGTCAGAGTTTCGTCGCGGTGGCCGCTGACGGGATGGATCCCTGTGATCTACGACTGGCCTCCGGGGACGCGGCGTTGCGCGACCTCGTCGCGCGGCGGACTCCGCTGTTCGAGTTCGCCATCCGTACCACCCTGGCCTCCTATGACCTCGACAACGCCGAGGGGCGGGTGAGCGCGTTGCGGGAGTGCGCGCCGATCGTCGCCCAGATCAAGGATCCGACATTGCGCGACGAGTACGCGCGCCAACTTGCCGGTTGGATCGGCTGGGCCGATGTCGCGCAAGTGCTGAGCCGGGTCCGTGGCGAAGCCGGGCGCAAGCCCGGCGCCCGTGCCCCCGGTCGCCCGCGTGCGGCGGTCCCGGTGCCGGCGGCCAGTCGGCCGGATCCGCGGGACCCCACGCTGTGGCCCCAGCGGGAAGCGCTCAAGGCTGCCCTGCAGTACCCGACACTGGCCGGTCCGGTGTTCGACTCGTTGAGCGTGGAGAGTTTCACCCATCCCGGATACGCGGCAGTGCGGACCGCGATCGGCGGCGCGGGTGGTACCGCAGCCGGTCAGACCGGGGCGCAGTGGATCGAGGAGGTCCGGGAGCAGGCCGGCGCCCCGGCCACCGAGGGGCTGATCAACGAACTCGGGGTGGAGACGGTGAATGTCGACGAGGACAAACTGCCCCGCTACATCGGTGGCGTGCTGGCCCGCCTGCAGGAGGTGTGGGTGGGCAGGCAGGTCGCCGAGATCAAGTCGAGGCTGCAGCGGATGTCCCCGGTGGACGAGGGTGAGGAGTACCACGCCATGTTCGGTGATCTGGTGGCTCTTGAGGCCTATCGCCGAAGCCTGTTGGAGCAGGCCACCGGCGATGATCTCAGTGCGTGATCGGGCGTCGGGGGCGTACTATCCATTAATTGGCTCAGAGCCATGCATTGGCTGAGATCGGCGAAAGGACCACCGTGGCGCACTCCCGAATACGCTCGTGGCGGATTACGGGCGCCCTGGCCGTGGCGGTGTCGGCGCCACTGCTGGCGGCCGTCGCCGCGGTCGATCCGCCGGTCGTCTCCGCCACGGGTGAATGCCTCGCCTGGTTCAGTTCGCGGGGCAATGACATCTGCATGGGCTATTCGATGGGTAGCGGAATCAATGTCGGCACGCCCGACATCGGCATCTTCGGACCGGGCTACGGCAACGGCCTGGGCATCACCACCGGTCCACTGCTGCCGGGCCAAACCTTCACCGTCCCGATCGGCTGAGCGCGGTTCGTCGCTGAGCGCGTTTCGGCGCTGAATGCGGTTCGGATCAGGGGCTGTTGGATTCGTCCGGCCCGATCACCGTGGTCGCTTCGTCGACCTCGGTCAACATCACCATCGCGGGATCCGGCGACACGCGATCGGCGATCTTCCGTCGCCCGGCGTCGATCACGGACTTGGTGGCGGGGTTGTTCGTCACCGCCCGATAGGTGCCGACGATCTGTTGGTAACGGTCGCGGCCGGCCTTGGTTCCCAGCACATAACCAGTGGCCAGCACGGCCAGATACCCGATCACAGCGCTCCCTCCACCTCGACGGCTGCCTTCCATCCTGCCTGACGTTGCGCGGTACCGCCCGGGCCGGCCGTCGTTGACGCGGACGCCCGCCGGTGCGCTACAGTTCTGACGCGTCCCGTGCAAACGGGAGCGGTCCCCTGTAGCTCAACTGGCAGAGCTTGCGACTGTTAATCGCACGGTTGATGGTTCGAGTCCATCCGGGGGAGCCGGATCGGGGTAATCATGGGCCGAGAGAACTTCAACCGACGGAGAAACAGTGATCAGGGCCGTCGGCCCCGCTGGCGCGGTCAAGGTGGTCTGGCTGGTGCTGTGGCGGCTTCGCTGCGACCTGCTGGCGATTCTGGTGATCGCCGGGTTATTAATTCCGATCCCCGACGCCAGTCAGGCCCAGTACGCCGCGGCCGTGCTCTCGGTGCTGGGAATCGCCGCCTCGGTGTTCATCGGTTTCCGCAACACCACCGCCTACAACCGCTGGTGGGAGGCTCGCACGCTGTGGGGCAGCCAGATTATCTATTCGCGCGTCCTGCACAACGATCTCACCGCCGTTGATGACGGTTCGCCGGCGATGGCCGCGATCGTCGATCGGATGCGCCGCAGGCAAGTCCGTTACTGCTGGAAACTGGCTGCGGAGCTGCGAGGAGTCGCGCCGTTGCCCGGGGTCGACGAGTTGACGCCCGAGGACCCGCCGGGGATCGGGGCCACCGAATTGCTCAACCGTCAGGCCACCGATGTTCAGGAACTGGCTGCCGACGGTCACATTGGTCAGCAGTCCCGGGTGATGCTGATGGCGCCCAACACCGGTTCGGCAGCGGCGCAGAGCGGCCTTGAGCGAATTCGCAACGAGCCCTTCCCGATTCACTACGACTTTTTCATTCGGCTGCTGGCCTGGTTCTTCGGGATCGTGGCATTCAATCGGCTGGACTCCACTACCCACTACGTCACCAGCATGTTGGTGGGCCTGCTGCTGATGGTGGTGTTCGTCTTGGCCGAGAGGCTGGGATCGATCATCGAAACACCGATGAACGGCAGCATCTTCGATATCGCCATGTACCGGTTCTGCACCGTCATCACCGGCAACCTACTCGGCCATGGCCACCCGCTGGCCAAGCCGCGGGAAACCGACAAAGCCGCTGTCTGGATGTAGTCGATCCCGGCCCGGCTGGCAGAATCGGGAAATGACCTCGACCGGTAGGCGGCGCGCGCGCTCGCTGTCCCCCGTCGAGACAGCCCAGGCCGCCGTGATGGGCGCCTTGAGCGCCGCACTGGCGATTGTGGCGGTGGTGGTGCCCTTCGCCGGCGGGCTCTCCCTGTTGGTCATGGTCCCGATGGGCCTACTCGGGTACCGCTACCGGTTGCGGGTACTGCTCGCGGCCGCGTTCGCCGCCGCCACCATCGCGTTTCTGATCTCGGGGATCAGCGGTTTCATGGTCGTGCTCAACTGTGCCTACGTCGGCGGACTGACCGGCATCATCAAACGTCGCGGTCGGGGTACGCCCACGGTGGTCGTGGTCTCGATCGTCGCCGGGATCATCTCCGGGCTGTTGATCATCGGGGCGCTCGCCGTACTTGTCCGACTGCGGACGCTGACGTTCGAGGCCATCACGGCCAATGTCGACGGTGTGGTTTCGGTGATGTCGCAGTTCGAGCCGTTCCGCGAGTCCGCCGTGCAGACCCGCGCCATGTTCGGCACCGCGTTGCAGTACTGGCCGGTGCTGATGATGGGCTACGCGATTTTCTCGATCGTGTTGGTCTCGCTGGTGGGGTGGTGGGTACTGGGCCGGGTGCTGGAACGGCTTCGCGTCATCCCTGACGTTCACAAACTCGAGTCGCGGGTCGAAGTCGGTCCGGTTGCTCCGCTGCCGGTTCGGCTCAGCGGGGCGCGCTACCGGTACCCGAGCGCCGATCACGATGCGCTGCGGCCGCTGAACCTGACCATCGACGCCGGCGAGCATGTAGCGGTCACTGGCGCCAATGGGTCGGGTAAGACCACGCTGATGCTGCTGCTGTGCGGGCGCGAGCCCACCTCCGGTGTGGTCGATCGCCCCGGAGCGGTTGGGTTGGGGCGCCTCGGCGGCACCGCGGTCGTTATGCAGCACCCGGAGAGCCAGGTACTCGGCACCAGGGTCGCCGACGACGTGGTCTGGGGGCTGCCACCGGGAACACGCACCGATGTCAGCGGGCTGCTCGGCGAGGTGGGACTGGCCGGGATGGAGGAACGCGATACCGGCGGGCTTTCCGGCGGAGAACTGCAGCGGTTGGCTGTAGCGGCAGCACTGGCTCGCCAGCCGGCGATGCTGATCGCCGACGAGATCACCAGCATGGTCGACCAACGGGGTCGGGAGGCGTTGCTCAACGTCCTGTCCGGACTTGTCGATCGGCGCCGGATGGCATTGGTACACATCACGCATTACAACAGTGAGGCTGAAATCGCCTCCCGGACAGTCAATCTCAGCGAATCAGCGGACAACATGGTGATGGTCGCCCATGCCGCGCCGCCCACGACTACGGTTGTTGCTGCCCCGCGCGCAGGCGCCCCGGTGCTGGAGTTGAGCGGTGTCGGACACGAGTACGGCAGCGGGACACCCTGGGCGAAATCCGCCCTCCGCGATGTCAGTTTCACCGTCAACGAAGGCGAGGGCGTGCTGATCCACGGTGGCAACGGATCCGGTAAGTCGACGTTGGCCTGGATCATGGCCGGACTCATCGCGCCGACCACCGGTTCGTGCCTGGTGCGAGGCCGACCGGCACACGAACACGTCGGGGATGTCGCGATCGCGTTCCAGGCCGCCCGACTCCAACTTTTGCGCAGCACGGTCGATCTCGAAGTCGCCTCCGCTGCCGGATTCTCGCCCTACGACACTGCGCGGGTGGTGGCCGCACTCGCGACCGTCGGCCTCGACGGATCGCTGGCTCGGCGTCGCGTCGACCAACTCAGTGGCGGCCAGATGCGCCGGGTCGTGATGGCCGGACTGCTCGCCCGATGGCCGCAGGCGCTGATCCTCGATGAACCCCTGGCGGGCCTGGACGCCGCCAGTCAGCGCGGGCTGTTGACCCTGCTGACCGACCTGCGCCGCAACGCCGGCCTGACGGTGATCGTCATCTCCCACGACTTCGGCGGCCTCGAAGAACTGTGCCCGCGCACCCTTCATCTCGACACCGGCGAAATGGCCTCGGTATCCGCGACCGCCGGAGGCCTGCCGTGACCGCAGAACGCCAACGTCGGCCGGTAGTGCTATTGCGCCCGGTTCCCGGAGCGTCCGTCATCCACGAGTTGTGGGCCGGCACCAAGATCATCGTGGTCTTCACCGTCTCGCTCCTGCTGGCCTTCTATCCCGGCTGGGTGCCGATCGGGTTGATGGCCGTCCTGGTGGCGGTTGTCGTACGACTGGCGCACATCCCGCGTGGGGCCGTGCCGTCGATACCGCGATGGCTGTGGGTCCTGCTGCTGATCGGCTGCGTGCTGGCCACCCTCGGCGGTGGTCAACCGGTGCTGCACCTGGCCTCGGTGGATCTCGAGGTCGGCGGACTGCTCAAGTTCCTGCGCTTTACCGCGTTGTCGATAGTTCTGCTGGTGCTGGGGGCGTTGGTGTCGTGGACCACCAACGTCGCCGACGTCGCCCCCGCGGTCGCCACCCTGGGCCGGCCGTTTCGGGCATTGCGGATCCCGGTGGAGGACTGGGCGGTCACGCTGGGGTTGGCGTTGCGGGCCTTCCCGATGCTGCTCGACGAGTTCCGATTGCTTTACGCCGCGCGCCGGTTAAGACCGCGAGCGGTGCTGCCCGACGGCCGGGTCAAACGTCGACGGTGGTTGAGCGAGATGGTCGATCTGTTGGCCGCCGGCGTCACCGTCGCTCTGCGCCGGGCCGACGAGATGGGTGATGCGATCACCGCCCGGGGCGGTACCGGGCAGATTGCCGCCGCCCCGTCGAGGCCACGGGGTCCCGACTGGGTGGCCTTGTCGATTTGCCTGGCGGTGTGCGTCGTGGCGATCTGGCTTGACTCTCAGGGCTACGGGCGCCGGTAGCTGTACCTCCGGCGCGACCGTGCGTGTCGGTGTTGACGGGGGGTTGTCGGCCCGCGTGTATTGTTTGCTGGCGGGGCCGGGGAGTCTGGCGGAAATGGTGGAGACCGTGAAAACATTGCTGAGTGCTGGGTTGTCGGTGGGGTTGACGGTCGCCGTTATCGGGGCGACCCACACGCCGGATGCCGTTGCCACCACCGAGGTGCGACTGTCCGCGGTGTCCGCGCCCCTGCCGGCGACCGTGCTGACCCTCGAGGGCGGCCTTGCCGGCCTGCAGAACCTCGTCCCCTTCACCCAACTGCAGTTGCGCGGTGACCTCTGTGACCCGCCGGACACTTGCCAGGCCGTCGACTACCCCGCATGGCCCCTCGGGCAGTACTTCAATGATCTGGGCGCGGTGCGGGTGAATGAGGCCATCGCCGCACTGCGCGACGACGGCACACCGATCACCCTCTTCGGGCACAGCCAGGGCGGGCAGGTCATTTACTCGGCACTGCGGGGCTGGGCCGCCGACCCCGCCACCGCGCCGGATTCCGACCGGGTGTCGTGGGTGTCCATCGGCAACCCGGAGAATGCCTTCGGTGGTCGCGACCCCGACCCCATCCCGGCCGACTCGCCCTACCAGGGCACGGAGGTGATCCGCCAGTACGACGGGTGGGCCGACTGGCCCACCGATGAGCGCAACCTGCTCGCGGTCCTCAACGCGGCGGTGGGAATGTCAACGACCCATGTGTTCGGATACTTCGACGTCGATCTCAACGATCCCCGGAACGTCCGATACACGCCCGAGGGGGCCGACGGTTCTCCGGGCAACGTGACCTACGTATTCGTTCCCAATCCGATGCTTCCGCTCGTCGCGATGACCGGACTGCTGGCACCACTGCTGAACCCGGTGCTGGACCCGATTCTTCGGCCGATCGTGGAAGCGGGCTACCAGCGGCCCATCGGACCGGTCGGCGGAAGCGCCGTGCCGTCAGCGCCGGCCGCGGCTCTCCCGCCCGCAGCGCCGGCGGCACGGGTGAAAACGCCCGCGGCTTCAATTTC
>Ga0114919_10001215_pt1 | contig 20699 bp, 16 predicted proteins | sample BlataG_FD_88682 | JGI IMG/M metagenome (GOLD analysis project Ga0114919, IMG submission 88682) | Deep subsurface microbial communities from Black Sea to uncover new lineages of life (NeLLi) - Black_00105 metaG | ecosystem: Environmental > Aquatic > Marine > Oceanic > Sediment | place: Atlantic... | reverse complement strand
GGTGCAAGGTTATTTTGGCGATAACGGTGAATGGGTGTCCTCAGCTTTGAGTATGTGTGCGCTGATGGTCGTATAAATGTGTTGGGAGCAAGACAGGGAGCAAATTGAGCACAATGCATTGTGTTACCCAAGAGTTTTAAAGATGTAAAACTATTGGATGTAGGTTACCAACTGCCTCAGATTTCACTATGGTTAGTAGATGTCTCTTATATGACGGTGTAAAGTAGGGATTGATAGTAATTAATGCGAGAATGAGGGTGGAATGCTATTAAATTGGTGCATGACCCGAAAATGGAGAGGGAACCGGTTCCTTGGCAGGAAACCTTGGGGGCATAATATACGTATCGTATATACTCCTCTCGGCATTTTAATCACCCTAAAACAGCTAATAGATATCTTAACCCAATCATCTCACTGATTTTTCCATTAACTCACAAACATAAACTGATCTAGTGCAACACATGGGTTCAGCTTCTAGCAAGCAGGTTTTAAGCCCAGAATTACCTGAAGACGAGCGTTACTTCGGCCTAGAGAACTTTGGCAACACATGCTACGCCAATAGCGTTCTACAAGCACTGTTTTTCTGCAAACCCTTCCGACAAAAAATCTTGGCCTATGCCGCTTCCCATCTTCCTCCCAATGCTTCCAAGCCTCCGGAAGAAAACCTTCTCACATGTCTAGCTGAACTATTCCAACAAATAAACTCCCAAAAGAAGAAGACGGGCTGTATCAGTCCAAGACAACTCCTGAACTACATCAGAGCTAACCATTACCTCTTCAAGAACTCCATCCAGCATCAGGATGCGCACGAGTTTCTGAGCTACATTTTGAATGAAATCACAGAAATTGTCGCCAAAGAGAAACAAAACACTACCACTGGCGGCAACACTTCTTCGTTAGGTAATATTATATATAGTAATGGCCTTAGTAATGGTACTACTGCTAAAGCAACGGCAGGCTTAGGTGCAACTGGAAGGGTCCCTTCACTCGGCCAACTACAAGCTGCAGCAGCTGCATCAAATAATAATAGTTCATCAGGACCACCTACTACATGGATCCAGGACACCTTCCTCGGCCACTGGGTCAATGAAATACAATGTCTTAGATGCGAATCCATTACTAGAACCAAACAAACCTTTACAGAACTCCAACTGGACATTAAAGACAACTGCAGCATCACATCCTGCCTGAAACGCTTCTCCTTCACTGAAATGCTAGAGGGCGACGATAAATTCGTCTGCAGCAACTGCGGAGGGTCTCTTCAAGAAGCTAGACGACGAACTCGTCTCGTTTCCCTGCCCCCAGTACTCTGTCTCCATCTCAAGAGGTTTATCTACACAGATTCTGGTCAGTTGAAAAAAGTCATGAGCAGGGTCAATTTCCCTACTGAATTGAAGCTGTGGAACACTACTGAAGATTGCCCTAATGCTGATGATAGATATGAATTATTTTCATGCATTGTGCATAGTGGGGGGTATCTCCATCATGGTCATTACTATTCATTGGTAAAAAGCTCAGGGCATTGGTTGGTGTTTGATGATAATGATGTGACTTCTATTACGCAGGATGAGTTGCAGAGAGTGTTTGGGGGTGGAGATGGTGTGAATGGTGCTGGAGGTGGTGGTACTGGTGGTCATTTAGATCATGGATATATATTGATGTATCAAAGAGTGGAGGTATAGATCTACCTATATACATTGATCATATATCATATCATTCTGACAAGTTTTCCCCAAATGATTATTGTATCAATTTAAAATGAAAAGAATTGCCTTAAATAATTGTGTGCACGCATTGGTGCAACTTCCTTTTAAGAAATGAACAACATAATATTACATTTACTATTATTATTATTGAGTATACATACATGAAAGGCTCAATAAGGGGGCGGGGGAGGTGGAGATGCCGAGCCAGGTGGTGGTGGCATAGGAGGAGCTCCATTACCATTACCCATTGCTGCATTCCATGATGCAATTCTAGCTCGTCTTTCTTCACTACTCTCCCTCCTACCACTACCTCCTTCTCTTCTTCTATCTCCACCTCCTCTGTATCCATCATCATCTCTATACCCGCCACCTCCTCCTCCCCCTCTTCGTCTATCACCTCCATAATCATCTCCATATCTTCCTCTTCTTTCATACTCGTTATAACCCCCTCCCCCTCCGCCTCTTCTTCTATCTCTCCCTCCTCCCCCTCCTCTGTAATTGTCTCTATACCTGAGAGGCTCGCCATCATGAAATCTAGTCGATCCCCCAAGTCTAATATTGCCACCACTGCCACCACTATTATACTTGCCAAACAGCTGCTTCCTTAAATCTCTATGAACTGATCTCACATGCATAAAGTTGCAAAACCCTCCTCTATTGCATTTTCCTTCCTCATATTGTCTACATGTAGACTCCTTGAAGTCTGTAACTGGAGAGAATTCCGCTAAAATGGGCTTGCCTGCGTAATACCGCCCTTGTAGGCCTGCTGCAGCTCTGGCAGCTGCATCTTCATCTAGGAATTTGACATAAACATTACCCACCATGTGATCAGCTAGGTTGTCACATATGTTGAGGTATTCTATTTCTCCGTATTTGTCTAATTCTAGGAAGATGTCTTCATAGAAATCTTCGAAGAATTGCTGGACTTTGCGCTGGTCGACGGGGAGGGGTCGGCCGTCTGTTCCGAGGGGGGTGTTAAGTTCTGGGTTTTGGTAGATGTTTTGGAGGAGGATCGTAGGACTTATGGTTGGTTTGTTGTGTAGACGAGAGCAACGTTCTCCATGCCTGCAAGCTCTGTAGAATAAATATACGGGGAAAGAGGAGAGGAAATGAGGTAAGGAACTGAGGGAAGAATGAGGAGGAGAGGGGTCGTCGACGGGGATGAGAAATCCAGCTCAAAGGTGTAAAAACAGCTGCTTCTAGTCTTTGGAATGTGCGGGCAGAGTCGCTAAGAAGCTTTTCATGTAACTATCATAGCGTTCAGTGACATGCAGACGGTTTTTGAGGGGTGGATTAAAACAAACATTTTCAAAACCTTGAGTGTGACGTACCCTATTTTGTAGTAGAAAGGACAGTTGACTCTGTCTCTTTCTGTTCCGTAAATAGATGCTAGATGTTCAGCCATTTTGTGATCTATAATTAAAAGATTTTGATTTAATCGGGCCGATTGTGCTTTGTTTCCTGTCAATACTCTGAATCTAGTATTTTTTTGATATGCATATGTTTGATACTCTGTAAATTGGGCTGTATAGCATTGTCGTTTTTATGCACAGAGGTCCTGGTCCCCGCTCGCTCTGCGCACTGAGCAAACTCGTCTCCAGCAGCAATCGATGCCAACTTTGCAGCTTTGGTTGAAAAATGGGGATACATGCCCCATGTTTGATCAAACACCATAGATAGTTGAAGGGGGAGCATAAAGTGCAACATTTATTAGCTCAAGGGTGTATGTAAACTTAAGGTCGGCGAGCTGGGATCGGAGAGAGAAAAGAGAATTTCCATGGACAAATCAGGGCCGTCAAATGCTGAGGGCCGATTAATGGCTCCCATGCGGATAAATAGATGTCTAGCCCTCCCATTTCGTCCTCTTTCAGTCGGAGCATACATATAGATACAAAAACGACAGGATGCCAAATCAGGTACGTGTCCAGTCTGTGCTAAAAACAGTGATGATTTCATAATGCTTAATTGATGGCGGAGGTACAGCGTTTGAGGCACTGTGAAATATATTCTTAAACTAACTACGTTCCATTTTCATACCACAGGGTGCATACAAGTATAAACAGTTCCAGGTAAGTAATAGTCAAGATGATTTTCTATTGATGGAGCTTCCTCCAAAGACGGGGCTTGGCATAGAAAATGATAGTATTCGTAGATTAGCCAGCATATTCTAGAGGACATGAGGACTCTTGAAATAGAGGACACTAATCCGACTTTGCACACACATCATCCTGCCGTCTCTTTTCCCCTCTCTCCTGCACATTCACTCACACAAGCTATCTCTCCTCCCCCCCCGACCCACCCACTCGCTTTTCTTCTCACTACACAGGTCGTGGGTAGACACGTCCCAACAGAAAAGGATCCAAACCCCCAAATCTACAGAATGAAGATCTTCTCCCCAGACTCCGTCAAGGCCCAATCCAAGTTCTGGTACTTCCTCCGTAAACTCCGCAAAGTCAAAAAGGCCAATGGCCAAATTGTCAGCTGCAATGAAATCTTTGAAAAGAACCCCACTACGGTCAAGAACTATGGCTTATGGGTACGCTACGAGTCCCGTACTGGTGTGCACAATGCTTACAAGGAGTATAGAGACACCACCATCAATGGAGCAGTCCAGCAGTTGTACGAGGAAATGGGCTCTAGACACAGAGTGAGGAGCCACTCCATGCAAATCATCAAGACAGCCACTTTGAAGGCAGCAGATTGCAAGAGAGCCAATATTCAGCAGTTCCATGATTCTAAGATCTCTTTCCCTCTTACTAGGAAGTTGGCTCGTCCAAGCAGTAAGGAGCACAGGACAATCTTTAAAGCTTCTCGTCCTAATGTTTCTTCCTTCTGAAAAGATATTAAAAAAAATCTCTTTAAATGTAAGGTAGGAATTGAAGTAGTAGAAGTGGGAGAATGGAGAAAATTGTTGATAGATGGTAATATGGTGGGAGCAGAGAGCGAGAGATGTACTTTACGGCGTAGTACTACTGCAGCCATACAACCGCTCAGCATGAGTGTAACATAGTATATATACCCGGTATATAGAAATATCTATATCTATATATACATCTCGATCAATAGTAACAGCTTCAATGAAGCTCATCTACTTCTATGGCATTATCTCAGAGTGGCATAGCCACGGGTCAACAACACTAGTATAGATATATAAAAAACATATTATTAGTATCATGCCTACAATCACAAATCTGTTTACACGTACAAATACGCTACTTTCCTCCTTGTTTGTCCTTACCACTTTTCCCATGACTGCCTCTTCCAAGGGTTGGATATTTTTCCTCCCCTGGCTCTTCAGGTTCATCCAGCCAACCTTCAGACATCAAGGTAGATAGTTGCTGGAATGTAGGCCTCCTTCCCTGTGGTTCTGACCGCTGTTGTTGTTGTTGTTGTGATGATGACGATGGTGGAACACCAGCAGTACCAGCACCACTGTTCCCCCCATATTCAGGAGCACTCACTCTCTCTAGATATTTCTGAGCTTGTCGCGCATACATTGATCCCAACAATCGAGTAACTGATTGTTGGTTTTGTTCCTCATAAGGAGTGGCTACACCAGATACTTGTACACTTGATCCTACTACTGTACCACCCGTACCCGTACCATTACCTGCTGCTGAGAGTCTGGTGAGGGAGAGTCTTCCCAACTGAGGGCCACCTCCTGCTGTTCCTGCTCCTGCTCTAAAAGAGGGGGCAGATATCTTTCTTAATACCGGTGGTCCTGCTGGTACTGCTATTACTGCTGGTGTTGCTGCAGTAGTGCTTGCTGATCTATGGTGGTGACCGGGATGGTGGATAGATCTGCTATTGGCATCATCATCAACTGCAGTAGTAGCAGTGCTAATTTCTGGTTCCCCAGTGTGCAGAGTATGTTGTAAGCCCAATGCTGACGATGCGTCAGTACTTGACTGTACATCCACTGCTGTTGTATCGCCTGTACCTGTCAATCCAGCAAAGAGGTCATCACCAGCAGGTCCATATGGGTTAAGAAGAGTCTCTTGAAGAGCCGTTGCTGCATCTGGATCTATAAACTTATTTTTCAAAGCCATTCTAATCACTGAAGCTGGGGTGTGGGAGCCGACAGCAGTGGTGAGAGCATACACTGGGAGCACGGCAAGACTGAGGAAGAAGAGCACAAATACATTAATCGCAATTGTAACCCCTACAAACCACCACCCGCCATAATCGCTGTATTGGTAATCCAAATCTTGCCATAAAGAAAATAAAAAAGTCGCAATGGAAAGGGAATTCTCAAAATACGCAAATTGTATGAGGCGGGTGACCAGTTTAGGGCTCCCAAACCAGAACAAGTTGGCTGCATCTTCACATTTGTATCTCTCACTGAATGAAATTGATATTGCTCTCTTTTGTAGGCCTTTTTTATAAAAATATGCCCCTTGGGTTTTAGGTTTCCAGCATGCTAGCTTACCACAGCCAGCTTTGGTTTTAGTCCTCCAAGAAGAAGTTGAAGAAGCCTTGTTATTGCCAGTAGTAGTACCACTCTTACTATTATCATTACTATTATCAATGCCGTTTATTGCTGTTCGTTGGACAGGAGGTGCTTCAACATCTCCATTTTGACCTGAACTAGTAGTATTATGTTCTTCCAACATAAAAGGCGATACCGCCGGCTGATGTGGTTGATGGAAACCAACTTGCTGCTCATGCTCATGCTCCTGCCTCCGTGGATCTACCTGTACTGATCCACTGCCATTTGCAGACACTGCTTGACTGGTTGACTGCTTCTCCTCTTCAAGTACCACTCCCACATATGCATTGGCATCTTCATTATCTACTTCAATATCATCTTCTTCTTCGTCGCTACTACTTGCATCTATAGCAAACCTAACCAATTGAGATTGCGATCTGGCCAGCCCTCTCGTGGTTATGCTGCTAGTCTGTTTATGAAGAATCTTATTCTCTACTCCTGTTGCTGCTGCTGCTGTTGTTGTGTCTATCGCACGTCCTATAGAATGGGTTCCATTGTTATTGCTATCCCCCAAAGATCCACTTCCACCATTATCAGCTCCATGAGGGAAATGCTTCTTCGCTGCCATTTCAACCACCTCCATACTTCTACAAGACAAACCGACGGGAGGCCCACCAGACCCACCACCACCCCTCCTTCTCCTGGCAAACACCATACTCTGATTTCCATACTTTTTATAGGCATCAACTGCCAGTTGTATAACAATATCCTGCATTTTCACTGCAACTACTAGTACCACTAAAACAGCGAGGCCTCCAAGCCATATCCTGACCCTGGTTACTGCAGGGAGCATGACCCACATGAGCAATATTATCCACATCATCCATTCCATGCCTATAATCTCTGCATAGGCTTCCTCTATAGATTCTATTAAAAATGCATGGAAGTTGAAATCAGGCTCCAGGTCTAGTCGCTCGATAAATAGGCGACGGAGGGCCCTGTAGAGCGGAGCAGTGATACGGTAGGTAAACGTCATGACAAAGCATTTTGACCAATGTGCGATGAAATTATCTCCTGGTTTAAATATAAACCGAGATTGGAGCTTTTGTATCATGGAATACTGCGCTTCTTCTTCGTATTTCTTCCACTTGTTCATCCGAGAGAGACACAGGATGATGCTGATGGCCACGTAGAAAATGTGTACAATGGCAATTGTAAAAATAAGAATGTGTGCTTGCATGATGGCAGTAGCAGACCAGAATGGTTCTTGGCCTTCAGGACAAGTCTCTTTGACTTCTAGACAGTCTATAGTTTGGGAAATGCTGGAGCTGTCTTCTGCGTCTCCTTCTACTATTTGAGCAGCGGATTCCCTGGCGTTTTGAGCATTGTCAATTGTGTTCTCGCAGTCCCAATAACAAGTGTCACCGCTGCAGGGAATGCATATAAGTAAAAAGTACTGCTCAAATGCTATGAGGAGGAGGGAGATCAAGCCAAGGATGAGAATTTCTGTGTTGAGCTGACTAACGACGTTGCGAAGACCCCGCTTGTTTTTTCGACGGAAGTAAGTCTCCAGTCGGGCGACACCCCAGTGGTAAAAAGACGCGACGAGAAAGAAGAGAGCGAGGAGGATACCGATACGCCAGCCTGGTATGACAGCTAAAGTGGGTCCTGACTTTATACTCCCCATTATTATTCGAAGAAGGTCTAATTCAAATCCATTAAAGAGATCATTCTATTCGGTTTGGTCTCGTCATTCTAGTGCAAGCATCCTCCAATACATTTCGTGACCTTAAACTTCTTGCTTAAGACATGATTATCAAATCATTTACATCACTGTGCTCAAGGCCCCTTTCATACCCTCACTCCGTCGCACCAAGCTTCCCCGTCTCTCTCCTCCCCCATCGTTCTTCTTCTTCTTCACTGTCAATTCAAACCGAAACCGCATCGTTGCATCTTTCTCTCTATACGGATACCACATTATATAATTAGTCCCCCATATATTATTAACCAAATTAAAAGCCACCCCAGCCTCCATCGCAGGATGCTCTCGCACATTGAAGAACGGATCTGGTGTTCCAACACCCACCAATGGTGCATCCAAACTCTGTATCTGCATTCTATATTGACACCCCCCACCATCACTACCTATATCATTGTTATCAACACTAATCCCCTCTTCGCTAACTGCATGCAGAGACATACTCCCATTTCTCACAACCTCCAGACCAGGATCAATCACAGCCCCCAGCTTCCATATCCTCCAACTCCCAGGAGCCACCACCGCCCAAGGACCCTGGGCTGGTGGTCTAAACCTCAACCACAGTGCTTCAGGCAGCCGGGTGGGAGTTTTATCTTCCCATATCACGGCAAACAGCAACCTATCACCTACAGATTTAATCTCTGTCCAAATAGCTTTTGGGGCGCCTGCTCTGCTCACCAGATCTTCATCAAATAGCGCCCTTGTTGTGATATGAATCTCCTCTTTTTTATTCTTCTTAGTAGTATTATCACTTTTATTATTATGCATCGTCATTGATGACCATGTTTTCCCCCATACTTGATCTAAATGGGGAGTAGCATCCCTCCTCTGAGCACCTCCATGATATGTACTATTAGGTTTACTAAAATCAGGACTAAACCAGGGATGATACTGGTAATACTTCCATACCTTGATCCAATAGTCTTCCTCTGCATATGTACTGTATACTATCTCTCCCAGTGGTCCATTGTACGATGCCCATTTGGACTCTGATGGTTTGTTGTCTGCTGGTGATTTAAGAGACAATTCACCTTGACCATTATCATCGCTTGTACTGTGATCGGTATATGTCAGATCAATAATTGCCCCTGTTCTAAGGTCCAGCTGAAGCTTCCAAACATCATTTTGAAATACTAGCCCATCATTAGCAGTAGACACGTGTTGTGTGTCAGATGACCAAACTAATTTCTGTCTGTTGTTGTTGTTATCGTCGCCATGTTCATTATGTTTGTCTGGAGTAGGTACTTTCCAGCCATCCCATAAAGCCTGCAATGCCTGCAGACCTACACCACCACCACCACCTTCTCCTTCCCCTCCAAGCGTACTTGCTGCCCAGTAATTGTACGATCTCTGCCTCCACCAAGTTGTCACTGCATCTATAAATTTACTCGATTTTGATTCCAACATTGAATGAAATGCTGCATTGCTCCAGTGAATGTAATCACCAGGTGCCTGACCACTGTCACATCCCCATGTATGTTCGGGAATCTTCAACAGAGCTCTTGAGAAGTCCATGACAAGACTGCCATTGTTATCAGTATTTATTAGCAATTCTTTTCTTAATCTCAATAATTGTAGATATTCTGCCAGTTTTCCAGGATCAGATGCCAGGCCCCCAATCCAGCTATCCCCAATCTCCCCTTCAAACAATGGAAGCTGGTCCTCATCCAGACTGCCATCTTCAAGAGCAGCTACTACTTGAGAGGTGAAGCCGTCAAAACCGGAGGATACAACCTTCTGGGCACTCGGGAAGGTCTCTCTTACTTTTTGAAATACTTCTACCACTTCATCCACATCGGGAGGCCCTTCGTTGTCTTGTTTCCAGGAGGAGCAGAGTGCTATTCTCAATGCAGGGACTTTGATGCATTCTTCAGCAGAGTCGACTGGTACTCCACTGTACCCTCCTGGATGAATAAATACCAACATATCCCGCTCTTTTTCAATATCATTGCTATTATTATTATTATTGTTTTTAAATCTCCATCTAAAGAGCTGATTGTGTGGGACATCAGGAGGAGCAGATCCAGCATTGAGACCAAAACTAAGAGCTTTAATACCTTGACTTGCCAGTATTGGTAGAGCTGACCTGGTGAGACCAGGAACATCTCTTTGACTCATTGTGATCTTGTTCGTGAGGTTGAATCGGGTGTCTAGTTGATGAGTGAATTGGAGGGCGTAAGAGAAGAAGCCAGGATCGTAGAATGCCTCTGCCTGGCCGTTGAAGGGGAAAGCATGCCAGATAATGTCACCTCTCTGAATGGCTTGCTCAAACGCTTCGACATCTTGTTGGGAGGGGCAGTCTATGTCCAGGTATTGTGGGCAGTCCAAGTAGAGGGAGATGAGGTAGGAGTGGGTAAGGAAAGAGAGGGATTGGCCCTGACCGAGGTCACGGAGACGTTGAGCTATTTTAATGGCATTGGGGAAGTGGGTGTTGAAGTAGAGGTCAATGACAGCCTTGTCAGTGGCAAGAGGTCCATGGGCATTGAAACCTATGTCTAAATGGCAGCTGAATACGATATATACGGTGTCTATCTCAGTCTCTGGGGAGGTATTCAAAGGTGTTGCCCAGACATCTCTTGATTCGATCAAAGCAAGTAATCTGGTGATGACCAACACTAACGTTATGGCTGCAATAAATCGGGTGATCATGTTTCTATCATATTCAAATTTGCACCAATTTTAAAGATTTGTTTTGAAAAAAATGCAGTTTTAAACCATCTTGTATGTATGTTCCCTCCCCTCGCTACTCCCCACCTCTCTCAAAACTCCAAGTCTGGACATATCTACATGCAAGACAGACAACCTCACTCCCCCAATCACTTAGTGTTAGAGCACATACAGCTGTACATGGTTTTAACATCTTGATACACCTCCTCTTCCAACTCATACTTGCATTCTGGGCATGTCATATCTTGATAATTACGACGTTTGGTCTTCATCCACTTGTAGATACATTTAATGTGATAGGCATGACTGCATGGCAGACCATAATTCAGTTGAACATCAGTATCCATGGAATCAGTACATACGACACACTTCTTGCTTGATTGAGATCTGGTAAGCCGTCTAGCAGCGTTGCTGGTACCTTGGTGGTAGGAGGAGGCAGGGGCATGATTGTTGTTGCTGATTTGGTTATGGTTATGGTGGTGGCTGCTTTCTCTTCTTCCAATGCTCGCGCTGCCGGATGGACGCTCTGGTGATGGGTGGTTGTACCTCTGTCCTGCCAATCTGTCAGCAGCAGCCTGAGTATCAGCGTCTGAAAGCATCAACCCGATGGATCGGACGCCTGTACTCAGCTTCATCAGTAGCGGCTTGAATAGGAGATGGAACACTGTTTCTGCTTTGGAAACACCTGGGAAGATGAGATATACGATTGACAGTAGCTTCATTTCCATGTAGAATGGGAAGAAAGAGAGCAAGGAGTCCAAGAGTGGCTGGACCATCATGAAGGAGCCGAAGATCATCCTGTTGGGTAGAGTCAAGTATGAGTGAGAGATATGTATGTGCTTGAAATCTTTAATAGGAAGGGTCAGCTTACCAGTACATGCACCATCGTTTCAATTTTGAAGGGTCGCGATCTTCCTGTTGTATGTCGTGGTAGCATTCCCAGATTGGTATGCCATAGGTAACCACCTACATAGTCGGGGAAGAGGTGTCGGGGAGATGGATGGGGATGTGATCTTCAGTCTATGACAGCGATATGAAAGCTCATCATCTATTAACTGGATTATGATCATGAATTTTACCTGGAAAATTGTCTTCTTTAGAGCTTGTTCACATAAATTTGCGAGCATTGCCATTTGCAAGAGAGCCAATCGAGATATTCTTTTTGGAGTGAAGCTTCTAGAGATCACTCTCCTTTTTCACACCTGTTTATATACTTTACAGCGTATCTTACCGATGTAAGACACAAACCAACCCTTAAATCCTCTCATCCCCGATCCAAAACGCGTTTTAGGCTGAGAGAGTGTGAGGGTACCCACCGGTGAACGTTCACCTCCAACCTGTGCAATGCTATTTTGCTCATCATCCACAGAGTTCTGCCTCTGTTTCAGCGTTCATTACCTCTAAACCACCAGCGTAAATTCAACCAAGAATAATATATATGTTAATTACATCGGTTTAAAACCCCCAGTATCTCCTCTCTCCCATCTCACGCTCGTTGTTTCGCAAGCTCTCCAAATACAGTCTCCCAATTATCTGGCAACTGCCCAGGCCCCTTGCTCTGTACATTGACTACAAGACTCCCACCTCTACGGATATCCCTCAATGCAGCTTCAGCTACAACTTTAGCTATATCCTCTTTACTCACTGCAGTCCCACCACCACTACTACTGAATTCCAAGGTACTGCACCCACCTGGAGATTCTTCTAAACCTGCAGCTTTTATTATTGTATACACTACATTGGAATCTACTACTTGTTGCTCTCTAGCCTTGTTAGACAATACTGCTAGCTCCCTATTAAAAAGAAAGAATGGCATCATCGCCATGGCAGAGGATGGTGAGGATGACGCCTCTCTACCCGTTGCTGCAAGAGATAATAACACTACATGAGGTACTCCAGTAGCTGCTGCTTCCCTGATGACAACCTCTCCTATTTTACCACAGCATACTATAGTTTTAACACCATGCATAGCTGCGCGGAGAGCAGGTCCATTGCGCAGGTCGGTGAGTTGAATGGCGTCAATGTAGGGGCCAAAGGAGCTGCGAGCTATGACGGTATCTTTAACTAGTGCTTTTACTTTTACTCTGTCTATGATGAGTTGTAATAGTGCTTGTTCACTCATTGGGCTCTCTGTATCTATGACGAGGACTTGGTCTCTCTCTATGTCTATGGCGTCCCCTTCCCCTTCGTCTTGTTCGGGCTGTTGATCTTGTTGTGGATCGTCTTCTGGGTCGGGACGGCCATCTTTGGGAAGGACCTTACCTTCCTGGCCGTACCATTTTCGTAACTTCTTCCCCGCATACATGAAGTCGAGTAGATCCTCGCCAAAGTTGCCACTGTCGTCTTTCTGCTCTGCTCTAGGCAGAAACTTTAAGCTCTTGTGTCCAGTAATGGGTGATGACTTCCACCTGACACAACGATTCTGGCACATTGTACCGTTTTGGAGGATCTGAGTTCTCATTATTACCAAATTATGGTTGATTGTAAGAATTGTGGGCTGATTGGTCGGTATTTGACGACGAAGATCTGAGGAGAGGTTTCGAAACCTGTGAATTCACAGAGGTGCAGGTTCCCAAATGATGATAAAACTGTTTTGACAGGACGAGATGTAAAATCTATCGATTTAAATTTCATCAAAGACATCAAAAGTGTTTCAGTAGACGTCTGTACCCATTGCGTACGGGAACTCACTGCAATTAATTAGAAAAAAACAATCAACTTCTTAATATATCAGCGAGGATATAACACCATGAGTGCCATGGAGGGAATGTACAGGGTATGTTGGATGCAGCGAAACCGTGTGATGTTGCCAACGGCTAATACAATTATTCCATTTTCCATATTTTCAGGCGTTGATGAGGCGAAATAGTGTGTATATTGCTGTCATATTAAGTGGTGCATTCTTCGGAGAAAAGGTAAGTCGCTTATAAGGCTTGGTTTTGATATCAAAGCACTTCAACCCTTGCACAATCCCTCCCCCGTCTCACTCACTCACCAACACATTTCTCTCGCAGGCGGTCGACACTGTCATTGGTGGCTTATGGGAAAGCAATAATAAAGGCAAGCTCTTCAAGGACATGGTTGCTGAGAAGCAAGGCTAGATTGTAACAACATTGATAGATAAAATTACAGATTCATACATACAACTACTAAAACTTCCAAACACACAAAAAAAAAAATAGCATCATCCATCTCGGAGCATACTTCCTTTCCTCCCTTCTTTAACTTTCCCTTACTGAACACCAGCTGCAACTACAACAAAGCCTCCCCTATATTTTCGACATCTGCAGCAACAGCACTTTCAAGTGATACTCCCAATTCACTTGTAGCTTCGTCCAATACTTGTTTTGCTTCAGCCGAGTCGGCAGCATAGAGCACCTTTTCAATAACCTTCAAAACAGCAACATCTTGCAGCTCTGGTGCTTGGCACAGCACCTCAACATCACGGAGCTTGTCAAAATAGAAGTCTCTCTCACGCTCTGCTGTCTCTACTTGTAAACGGAGAGCTGAGAGTTCTTCATTAAGCTGAGCCATGGCAGCGGCATTGGCGGCTGCTGCGGCAGCTGCAGCTCCTGGAGCATTGGTAGCAGAAGAGGATCTTACAGATGCAGAAACGCGAGCAGAGGCGTGTTGTTGCTGAATAGCAACTCCCCCTCCCCCTGCAGCCAGCATAGGGCGAACGGCTTTAATGGCTCCAGAAGCAGCAGGACGTTGACCTGACGATCCACGTGAGAACTTCTTCCAGTCTCCAGATTTGCATACTTCACGACGTCCAATGGCGTCATAATCATCAATCTCCTGTCCATTGAGGATGCTATCCCAGTATCCTTTGAACCATTGCATAAACTCATTGTTATCTTGACGCTTACCCTTGCTCAGAGCAGCGACGTTGAAGGCCCTAGAGATGTTGCACTTGTTGAAAGCTTCTTGTAGGACCTTGTAATTTATGGTGAATTGGTATTCCTGGTTGACGTTGAAGTCGACTTTTTTCATGTTGACTGAGCCTGGGTGCAAGCAGTCCATCAACTGGCAGGCTATAGCCCCGTTGCAGGTCTGTGTGATGTAGTGGAAGGGATGGGAGGACAGAGGATGTGTGTTAGTCAAACGTGTGGGAAGCAGCAAGAAGAAAGCGTGAAAGTACCATTGAGATCTTGAAAGACATGGTAGCTTTTATGTTTCGTGTTCTCTCAGGCATAGGAAATAAGAAAAGCCACGTCGTAGAAAAGAACTTCTAAACTTACGTCTTCAATTTTCTCCAACCTCAACTGCAGCGAGTTGTTTAGCCAGTCCAGTAACACTGACTGTGAGACAAACATGTTATCAGCCATCATGCCTCTTGAAGTCATCTTATTCTGTTGGTCTTTCGTTAGCAAGAATCAACCAAACTTAATTTTAGAATACCCCTCTGTTGCGTTGGTTCTTCGCTGTCTAATAGCAAAGATGGGCTAATATTAAACTCTTTAGTCGCAGAAATTATATGATAGCTATGCATTGGTGATTGAGGTGCTTGTCTTCTTCACCATATTTTGAAAGTCACCGAGAGGGAGAGGAATGCATGCTCTCTCTCTCTCTCTCTCTCTTCTTTCCGCACAAACACAGAGAGGGCCCTCAAGTCCTGTTCAGCGGAACCCTCTATCTGCATCCGCAGCCTCCTCATACTCCTCCTTAATCAACTCAAGTTACCATGTATACTTGGGGTGATACAAGGTGACACATCAAGGGTATGAATACTTGGCTCTATTTAACTTGTACATTTCCGCTGCGCAGAGAAGCGGCAGCGTTGCACTCCCCCTTCATCATGAGGGTATCCCATGATGCCTCCATCAGTAAATTTGCTATATTACGGATTACAGATTCGTCACATTGGTGGATACTATTTCAGAGCAGACATCTCATTTGTTTATAAGCACATCTTTTTGTTGCATGCAGTTCTTGAAAAAATAATGATGAGACAGGTTGAGAAGCGAAAAGGTTCTCATATCGGCGGCAATGTTGCTTTTGAGTGCATACCATTCACATCGGTTAGCATGACAACAGAAAATGCACAATTACAGGGAACAACCCGAAAAACTACCACTCCCACTCCTGCCGCATCAAATGCCATCTTCGAACTCGGTGCAGCCGCCACCGAGCCCAAACTCAACCTAATTGCAGCAGCCACACATACCCCGATTGCCCTCTTAGCTCTTGTCCCTAAAGCTGCAGTTCTCTTTGGTGCTGGAGCTCTTTCCGGAGCCATTGCCAAAACCATCACCGCCCCTCTCGACAGAGCCAAAATCCTCCTCCAAGTAAAAGGCGGCCTGCAGCAAGGTGCCATCCACGCAGCAGCCTCCAAAGGAAACTTAATCGGCTCTCTCATTGCCATAGGAAAGCAAGAAGGCATCATGGGCTACTGGAAAGGCAATCTACCCCAAGTTCTTAGGGTGGTCCCTTACTCTGCTGCTCAGCTGTATTCATACGAACTTTACAAGAAATTCTTCACCAACGACGACGGCACTCTTACTGTACAGCATAGACTAGCTGCCGGAGCTTTAGCTGGAATGACAGCTACTTTATTAACCCATCCATTGGACACTTTAAGGCTGCGCATTGCCGTAGATCCATCTGCCGCCACCCTCCCGGGTGCCATCAGAGTTCTGTTAAAGGAGGGCAGCGGAGCAGCCTTTTATCGAGGCCTTGGTGCTTCCATGATTGGCATTGCGCCCTACATGGCCTTGGAACTTGGATCTTTCGATCTGCTCCCTGATAATTTAAATTCGTTTGCTCGTGGCTTCATTGCAGCTCTGATTGCCACAGTTTCTTGCTACCCACTGGACACCGTAAGAAGGCGCATTCAACTGGAGGCCACCAGGAGGTTGCCATGGCAGCAGGCTGCAGGAGCTATTTTCAGAGAAGACGGTATTGCTGGGTTTTATAGAGGTTTCCTGCCTAACGCTCTGAAGAATCTGCCAAATAAGGGAGTGAAATTGTCGGTGTTTGCCAATGCAAAGAGGCTGTTGAGTGAGAGTGAGCAGGCGCTGGAAGATGAGAAGGTGAGGCAGGGGCTGATCAAATCCAACAAAAACAAGAATAAGAACAAATAGTTCAATGTATTGATTTTCTCTTTTGCATAAATCTACTACTCAAGTTTACATGATGTTTGTTTTTTTAAACCAAGTAAAACATTTTCAAATATTTACTTTCATCTAAACTTCACTTCATTTCATCAATCAATGCAGCCAAGATACTCTTCTTCCCCAACCGATACTTCACCGCCATTTCCAACCTTGTTCCTTTTTCTTGCTGTCTCAACACAATTTTATCTTGCTCAATTGTTGTTGGGTAGGAAGCTAGCAACTCTCTACTTCTTTCTCTAACAACTTCTTGCACAGAACCAAATCTGGGCTGCAATGCACCCTCCTGTTTCTGTTTTTCAATCAATTTTTCAGCCATAAGCAGCAACCTCTGATCAACACCGTACATCGTACCAACCATTCTAGAATACAATGCAGGAGGGTGCCATTTACACCACGTTTCTGCCTCTTCTTGCATCCTACTACTATTACTACTTTCACTACCCGATGCCAACAAGACATATATTGCTAGTTCTCTCAAGTTTGAAAATAAAACCACAGAGTCGTGTGGATTCTCTGTCAATTCAGGAACCCACCCAAAAAACAGTAACAACACATCATTGGGCCAATCTCCATACGAAATAGTGACTTCTGCCCCTTTATCGATACCTAAAGGTCCAGCCAGCAATTCAAACTTACTCCCATGATCTGCCACATCCTGTCCGACCATGTTCATGTCAATGGGAGCTATTTCTTCAATTGCTCTCAGTCCTTGAGACAATGCGTGTTTGCAATTCACTACAGCGTTGGGATTGGTGAAGGAATGGTTGCAGAAATCAATGTAAGGGAGCCATACGTGGCCTAGGCCTTGGTATATAAAGGATCGGGAATGCACTAGGCTCACTGCCCATTCTATCTGCTCCTTGGTAATGGTTGGAGAATTATCACCATCACCATCATCATCACCATCACCATGGTCATCAGCTGAATATGTGTTGTAGTATGCTAAATTGTAGGCTTCTGCCAATGTATCTTCATCTTGAAGCTCTTCAAGTTCTTCTGGAGACCATGATAGCCAGGGGAGTCTGAATGTATGCTGACTTGGGAGGGAGGATGTCCATGAGGTGAGAGCACTAGTGGAGGTGGAGGATGAAGGGGATTGAAGATTAGCATAATTGGTGTGATTTGTAAAGTAGATATCTAGGAAAGTGGAGGCCATAGATAGGCTCCATGAATCACTGTTGGATGTGATGGCAGAGGAGATAGGGACTGAGAGCAGAGGTTGGTTTGGAGTAATATATTTGGTGGCGAAAATTCCAAGACCGGGTCCTGTTCCCGTTTGTCGGTAGATGATTGGTGGGTCGTCGGTGGTATCGACAATAAAGGGTGATGGTATGTGTAAATGGTCGGTATCTTCGTGTGATCTTGGTATGCTGCCTCTGAGGCGGGGTCTTTTTAAGAGATAGAATCCATAGATTGAAACATCCGATTTGAGTTGAAAATTGGACAGTATTAATGCCTTCATGTGTATTGTAGAATCTTTAAGAATAGTATGTAGCGTAAATGATTTGAATTTGACGGGAAATTGAGAAAACTAAGGCCTTGTAACTATAATTTTCAAAATCGTTTTGTGTTAACACCACTCATTATCCACAAATGCAGCAATTTATCCTTTAATATACTCAATCATTTGTCTTTGACACTTTGACGCATGTATGCATTCCAAAATACGTCAGCTAGATTAGCTAAAGGCTCGTGTAGGTGTATCCTTCTAGATTTAAGATCACTTAGAAATGGCAGGAATACCTCTACCTTTACTGCTTCCAAGCACGCCCTATACCTTAGATCACACCTATCATCTCAACAAAGACAAGTCGTAATCACATCAGCACAGAATAATAACAACAGCAACAACAATGGCCTCCCTACCGACAACAAGCAACGTGCCATTGACGAAACAATTATCCTTACAATCAGCGTCCTCCTCTCGGCCTCCATCATCCTCGGTTTCCGCCTGGGCATCCCTCTTCTCTCTGAAGCAGACGATTGGTCCGGATTAGACGCCTTTGGAGGCACAATCGCTGCTGGAGACATCTTTGCCGCCTTATTATGGAGCGCCTCTTTGTACTTTGCCTCTCCTTACCAACAGCTCCTACTCTTCCTCGGCAAGATTGAAACTGAAAGACCTTCTGACAGTGTCATGGACTTCCTTGGAAGACTGACAGGTAAAAATGTCGATGCAGTAGATTATGAGCCATCTATTGCCTTGAAAGCAACGACAATCATCTTCTTCGTTGCATCAGGATGTCTCGTCTCCTTTGGTCTGGAAGCCACCCTTGGCGACGCATCTTGGGCAGTAAGTACCGGTATTGGTAGTGCTATTGTAGCTGGTGTGTATGAAGCCGGAAGACCAGTTAGACTCTCTCCAGCACAGCTCCAATTACTAGAACTCCAATGGCAAGACTTCAAACCATGGGCCGACACCAACCTGAGGAAGAAGAGCGGAAGGAGATGCCACGAAAGTGAAGTTTTCAAATCATTTAGAAACGGCAATCCCAAGTATAGATCAGAAGAGGTCTTAAATGATGATTATATTAGAGATATGATAAGAAATTGGTATCCAGAAATAAAGAGGACGAGGAGTGGGTATCTGAAGAATGTCGGTATTACTATTGGTGGTGGTAGTGATAATGGTCGACGTGGTAATAGAAGTAGGGGTAGTTTTGATAGTGTTGATGATAAGAAGTTGTAGTGATGATAGTAGTAGTAGTGGTGGGAATTTTAACAGAGAAATGAGAACAATATGAATATTGTAATCGTGGATTGCATCTGACAGATTATTGATAATTGAGTTTTAGGATTATTATAATCTTTACTACTACTGAATACTGGTAGTCCCCTTTTCTGCATCCTTGAGATTATCAAAGAAAGTATCGGGGTTGTCCCAATGAGCTCCGCACACAATATGAGCTACAGCTGGGTCACTTCTTGAATGCCTGAGAGAGCGCTGAGCACTGGTAAGAGCGGCCATGAAGAAGAGTCTTTGTATAATAATTGCAATCTGGATGACGATAGACCACCACTTCTTACCACTCTCGTTGGAAGATACGTAGATGGTGAGAATAATGGTGATGATCGCCAGGATTTGAGTTAGGATGAGGAGAACCCAGTGGAATGTGACTGATTTGTGAGCACGGAGAGCTTTACGACCAAGAACACATGCAAGCATGCCGGTGATACCTGCGCCCATGTACAGGATGTAATTAATGACATTGATGGAGTAGACATCGTCATCTTTCTGTTCGTTCACGGAGCTGGGGTAAACGCCGGCTGTGGAGGGGTGGAAGGGGAGGGGTGGAAGGGGGGGATTCTAACTGACTTTTTATTGGTCGAATCAGATCTGATCTAATAATAAACCAACTTACTGAGCCCAAGAATTAAAAAGAGGAGACCAACAACAATAATGGAAATACACCATCCAGTAGCGGCAGTCAGGGCATAGTTGTATCTGACATCTCTGTTCCAGATCATTTGGAAGACCAACCAAGGTCTAAAAAATATGCCATGCTTCGGGAGGCTCTGAATCGGAGGTTCAGCAAATGTGGGTTCTTGCTTGGTATTATTGCTTGCAGGTATTTTTGAAGCACTCTGTGTAGGGAAAGAGGGAGGGGAGAGGCTAGGTTTGAGATATCTACCAATTATATTTTAGTAATCCTCATGTAATCCAGCATTTACGTTATTATTAGCGTACCTGACTGGATGTGTTAACGGAACCCATAATTAATTAAGTGGAGGTAAAGAAAAGCGTTGTATTTTTCGAGCAAAAGTCTATGAAAACAAGAATGCCATCTATGGAACGCTGGCTTCTCTTGATATCTTTCAAAAATACGCCCCCACTCGGTGTTCCCTCTTCTCTGGCAGAACACGAATGTCCATATACATGGTAACTATAATAGAATGGGATTATAATGGTACAGAAGGAAATGCAGCTCCAACATTGTCATATAACAATCCCTTCTTCTTTACACCAACACATTGACCAAGCCTTTTCATATACCCCCCCCCCCCCCCCCCCCCCCCCCCCC
>Ga0114919_10001214_pt1 | contig 20715 bp, 43 predicted proteins | sample BlataG_FD_88682 | JGI IMG/M metagenome (GOLD analysis project Ga0114919, IMG submission 88682) | Deep subsurface microbial communities from Black Sea to uncover new lineages of life (NeLLi) - Black_00105 metaG | ecosystem: Environmental > Aquatic > Marine > Oceanic > Sediment | place: Atlantic... | reverse complement strand
CTGCTCTCATAAAACTTCAGAGAGGAGAGAAAGCTTCTCGGCGATTGAGTCAGAGCTTGTTTGCCGCCTGCTTTTTGGATTTTGAAGCTGGCTGCGGCTGTGCTTTCGAGTTTGAGCCTGCCGAGCTTGATGGCTTGCTGTTCGGTTGGTGCGGTTCCTATTTGTCTGAATTTGCCTTTGCGCCGGACTAAGATCAAGTATGATTCTCTGATGTTTCTTTTGGGTGTTGATAGGGAGAAGAATGATCCTCCGCTTCCTCCTGATCCTCCGCTTCCTCCTGATCCTCCGCTTCCTGGGCTTGGTGGTGATGGTGGGCTTGGTGGTGATGGTGGGCTTGGTGGTGATGGCAATCCTGATCCTCCGCTTCCTCCTGATCCTCCGCTTCCTGAATATGTGGATGGAGTTGATGGACTAGGGCTTAATGGGCTGAAGGGTGAAGACTTTTGTGGGGATGGGCTTGGGCTTACAGAAGTATCGGTCATTATTAATCTGGATGGGCTAGGAGTTGGCGATGGCCTAGGGCTCTGAATAGTGCTCAAATCTGAAGGTTTAGGTGATGGCTTGGGTGATGTGCTGGGTAGAATGATGATGGCTGGTTTAGGCATTGATGAGGGTGAGGAGAGTGTTGGAGATACTGGTACGAATGAGAATGAGGGTGGTGCTTCGATTTTTATTGGCGGGCTGTATATTAATGTTTTAGATTCTCCTGAGTAATCAATACCATACTTTTTTGCTGTTGCTAGGAATGAATCTGCTTTAGGTGTTGCTTTGCCGATGAGATTCGCGCTTGAGGCTTGGGTATCGACTAGCCTATAAAGGTCAGGTATGTCTTTGTATCTTCCTACGTGGGCGACTCCTAGGGCTTGGGTGTTCGTAGGAAGTGGCTCTCCTTTGATGTTGATTTTCTGTTGTACTGCGACGCTTGCCGCTAGTTTTCTTGGTGTTTCTCCTTTGATGGATGTAATCTTGTTACCTTCTACTTTTAGGACGTTTTTTGATATGTCAAGGTCATACCCAAAAGCTTTCATAGGGACAACTCCTCCTTCGGTGTCTCCTATTCCGATGCCTTTGAACTCTATGAATTTTCCTTTGTCTGTGCTGATGTGGAATCCTTCGAGCTCGGCGGTTGGCTCTGATTTTTTGACTGCTTTAAGAGTCTTTTCTGCAAATTTTAGAAGTTTAGGTTCTGATGTTGTGTGGAGATGGAAGTCGATGTCACCTGCTTGTCTTCTTAATTCTGGTTTTACTTGTGGCATGGAGCCTTTGCTTCCGTAGGCGATGGCTCCTTCTTTCTTTGCGACTTTTAGGGCGGCTTGGACTGCTTCGGGTCCTCCTGCTTTCGTGCCTTCTTTTAATATTGCTTTTTCAGTGAATGCGCTTTTTTGGCTGGATACTTCTCTTGTTGCTGCTATTGCTTGTTTTGAGAAGTCTTGGTATTCTTGAGGGGTCAGGACTTTAGTATCTGAAATCCTTGTAGGTTTCGTGATGAATTTTTCGATGTTTGACTCGAATATTCTGGTTCCTGTTGCGGTTCTCGGCTGGAATCTGCCGACGATATCAGGAATATTATCAAGTCGTGGCGATTTAAATAAGGTGACTTTTCCTTCAGTAAGTGATGCGACTGGATAGCCTCTCTTGCCTATTTTGATCCCGATAGTTCGGGTAATGGTTTGGGTTTCTCCTACGCCTCCTGATATTCCGCTTCCTCCTCCTCCTTTGACAGGTATATTCATGCTTTCGGCTTCGACTTTGACAGGGCTTTTTGATATTATCTTTCCACCTGTTTTAATTATTGCTCTGCTTGTGACAAAGCTGCCGCTCAGATAGGATAGCGTGTATTCAGGACCCGATGTCCTGGTCATAGTTGCGAGTCCTGTTTGCATCTGCTTGAAAGTTTTGACTGGATGAAAGATGCTTTTAACTGTGCTGACAGGATGCGCGATTATTTGCGTGGCGGTAGCGACTCCTCCGAGGACAAAAGGGATAATAATGGTAGGGACTAATGGTATCTTACTGGCTTTTATCCCGACTTTTTTGGTTGTTTCTTGGACTTTAAAGCTGGCTAGGTCAATAGTTCTGCTGAAGGGATTTTTCTGATTTCTTATTGTTGCTTCTTCTACGTCTTTAAGCGTGCTGATCTTACTTGGTTCAGTCGGACCACCTTTTGAATAATAATGCACTCCAACATTTGAAGGTTTTGGCGGTTCTGGTTTATTTGCTCCGATGTATAATCCTGCGACTGTGCGGGTAGGGGTTGTCGGGCTAGGTGGTGGTGAGATAAATTTGTATTGTGTTCTGAATGTTGATCGGCCATATTTGTATTCAGCGGTTCCTGATGTTGGTACGCCTCGCTCTGTTGCTTGTTGCATTTCGGAGACTGCTGCTTCTTCGTACTTCCGCTTCATGACAGAGGATATGCCTTGTTGTTGTGATAAGTATTGGGTTTGGAGTGCAACGTCGCGGGAGTGTCTTGCGCTTCCTACGTCTGGCTCTCTCTTCTTGAGCTCGGCTTCTTTCTGTTTTATTCTTTCCAGCTCGGCGGTTATTCGTTGTTGTGTGGATTGTGATATGCTGGATCCTGAATATTCTGATTGGCTGATCTCGGCTTGGTATCCTGGTGGTGGCGCGCCGCCTCCGTAGACGTAAGTGTATTTTTTGCTTGTGGGATTATAGTAATATTTGACGTTTGGATCCTGCGGTCGGCTGCTGCCGCTTCCCCCTCCTGTGCTTGATTGTCTGCTCGTATTCTGTGGGCTTCTATGCCAAGGATTATCCGATACGTATCTTACCATTTTTTACCACCGAGTTTATGTTTTACTTTTTTGAATATTAAGTCTAGGTCGTCGGGGTTTTCTGTTCTGAATTTGACAATGGGGTCGTTGTCTATGCTGATTTTGAGTTTAATCATTGTGGCCATTGTCCTCTGAGTCCGACTAGGACTGCGACGAATCCGATGACGCTTATGATGCCGAGCCAGTATCCGACTAGGTGGCTGAAGGTTCCTGATCCATCCCACTCGGCGTATGTGTTGGTTTTTATTGCTGGGAAGAGTGTGCTGTTGGTTCCGCAGCCTGCGTCGGCTTGGACAGTACCATTATTATATACACAGTGGTATGTCAGGTTTTCACCGACTTTATAGTCTATGTCGTTGGCGATGACGATGAAGCTGATTAGGAAGAGGAAGACGAATCCGATGAGAGCTAGTTCGGTGTGCTCGCGGAATTGGAGGCCGAGGGTTATGAGAATAAAACTAATAAATAAAAAAACAATCAGCAACGATAGATACATTGCTGGGTACCTACATCAGTCCGAAGACGCTGAGCACTCCGTAGACTATGCCTGCGATGCCTGCGATAGTCAAGAGTCCCCATAGCGAAATCTCGGCCGCAGTCCAAGAACAGTCTGATACCATTGCTCCGCTAGCGTTAGCGCAGCTATAGTTTTGTGCTGTTCCTTTGACTGTCGTGATGAAGACATTGGCCATGACAACAACTCCGATTGTTAGGCTGATGATGCCAATTATGAAGTTTGCCATTGTCAGTATCAGGCCAGACCGAACACGTTGAGCACTCCGTAGACTATGCCTGCGATGCCTGCGATAGTCAAGAGTCCCCATAGTGCTGTCTCTGCTGATGTCCATCCTGTGGTATTTGCACCTTTGACTGTCGTGATGAACACGTTTGCCAGAACTACAACTCCGATGGTCAAGCTGATGATGCCGATTATGAAGTTAGCCATATATTTATTCACCTCCTTGGGGGTTCTGTTGTCAGGGGTAGATTAAATAGTTAATGCATAGCTATTAAAACCCTTCGGACCGCACTGAACCATACTTATCCTTACTTATATATATTTAGGGGGTATGCTGGAAAAAAGAAAAAACAAAAATTATAAATAATACCATCCCTAAGGATGACATATGTCAAGTTATTACCGTATGAAACTAGCGGCCATCAAGGACATCGATTTAATGCTTTCCAAAAGGATACCGATGGAAGAGATCAAGCTGCGCATTACAACACGATACGCCTATTCTGGAAAGATAGTAGACGATCGGATAAGACAACACATCGATGCAAAGAATGCGGTGAAGAAGAGAGGCAAGTCGTGAACATGGGAAGCCTGAAGAAGCTGATGTCGTATGATTCTAAACAAAGATTTAAAGTGATTGGAGGGTACAATCTTGATAAGTGGATCTTCCAGACTTGTATGCTCGTATGCTTCACATTCCTTTTCTTCGTAGCGTGGCATTATGATTTCAAGATGAATTATTACATGTGCGACCAATCAATTTATCCTGATTCGTTTGGGATTTTGGACCAAGAGGAATCATGCAAGAATCCTTTTTATGAGCCGGCCACTTGGGAGAATAAGGAGTATCTTCCTCCTGGGGAGTATGGGAGAAAGCCTGGTCTGTTGTATAAGCTGTTGTGGCCTGTGACGCTGGGAATATTTGCTTTAGGAATGCTTGTTAATCACATGTTTCACAATAAGGGATTCAAGAATAAAGGGGTTGATTTTGATGAAGAGGATAATAGTGAAGTCTTTGAATAGGGCTGGCGATAAGGCTTTGGGGATTCATGAGGAAGGCATGAAGAAGATCAATCGCATGCAGAAAATGCAGTTTAAGCTGATGGGTTATTCGTATTCTGTGATAAGTAAGAATCCTTTTGAGGTGGAGCTGTTGATTAAGAATCCTAAGTATGCAGATAATCCGCTATTTATGGATCTCATTATTGGAGAGGTTCAGACCGCGATGACAAGGAGCGGAGCGGAAGAGAAAGATTATAAAATACAAATATCATAAAGGATTATAGTCATATTATATCTGAAGGCCCCCCTAAAGGTATGAAGGCATGTATGACAAAGCTGAAGACAGGACAGGGTACCATATTACCCTATTTCGCTTGGATGCAGCAGAGTATCCTGTTCTGATTCAGCATTAAACACAGGCGCAGAACATGGTGCCTAAAAAACGAGGCGAAAACCGAAAAGTGAAAGAGGCCGCATGGGTGGATATTGTACAAAATAACGATAGGTTGACCGACATTGCAAGAGCCGCAAACCGCTCTCCTTCTACGACTCATCAGCGTCTACAAAAGCTTATAAAAGCCGGCCATGTAATCAAGCATAATAAACGCTATATTTTAGCCTACCGAAAAATCGACCCAAGGGGACCCAAAAACCGAAAAACTTTCCGAAAAATCATCAAAAGACATCATCATATCGTGGTTTGGTTTGCTCATAAGATGCCGGCCAAAATTTGGAAGAATCAGTATCAGGGAAAGATGGTTAGGGAGTACGTAGGCAGCATTGATGAAGAGCTCTATTTTCAGTTTACAAGCACTGGTATCCAGTTTAGTACAAGGGAGAAGGTGACGGATAATCTTGCGGTCGATGTGGCAATGTTTCATCAGAAGTGTCTGTATGTTGCTCGCTTCTTGGAGCGCAGGTATAAAGTGAGACTTGCAAGGCCTGGGGATATGGGTATGAAGAAGTTGTACTCTGAGCTGGCTTATATGATGACTGGCTGGGCTGAGCACGAAGTTGATGGCAAGCAGAGGAAGCTTTGGTTGTATAATTGGCGGGATGATGGCAAGCCGCGTTTGGGTTTTGATAAGAGTCATTTGGCTGATTATGAGTTGACTGGTCAGACTGTGGCTGATGATGAGGTCGAGAGTTTATTCTTCATGGAGAAGCTGGGTTCGGGGGAGTTGAGGGAAGCTTTTGGTAAGGCGGAGGCGTTGCATGCGTACATGCCTGAGCTGATGCACTTCATGGATGCGTTTGCTGTGGGTATGAGGGAGCACATGAGTCTGATTGAGTCATTGCAGGGTGTGGCTGAAGGGCTCAGACAGGCTCAGATTCGGAAGGTGACAAAACCTTCCGTTATTGACAGGCTGTTCAGTGATGACGCGCTGAGGGCGAGATTTGAGGCTTTGGATAGGGAGGGGCAGGATAAGATACTGGGAATACGATAAAAAGTAGTTGAGGTGGTTGAGATGAGCTTATTTGATAAGTTGTTGAAGAAGAAGAATGAGTTGAAGTTTTATAGTGAGGATGAGATTGAGGCTTTGGGTAGGGAGCGGCGTAGGGTGTTGGAAGGATTGCATGGCAAGAAGGGGAGAAAGTGAGGGTCTGGCTGAATTGCCGGGAGGCCGCTTGGTTGTTGATCTTGCTGCTGGTTGTCATGCAGTCTGCTAGTGCGAATGATTATCCAGTAGGTTACGAGTTGTTGGACGGCAACAAAGTATTGAGGTTGTATAATGATTATTATAGTTATTATTTCAACACGTCGAGCATGATCCAACTCACAAATCATTATGACGAGTATTGGACTAAGAACAACCTGTGTTTAGCCTACGAAACGTCGTCGTGGGAATATTTTTGTAAGGACTCCCTAAACATGGATTGGTCGATTGATACGGATAATATGACTTTTGTGTGGGTGCAGGGGTTGAAGAATATTACCAAAGGGTCGAAGAAGGCAGAGTTTAACATTACTTATTATTTAGGCGTGGACGACGAAGAATTAACCGTTGTTGTAGGGGTGGAGAACGTCGGCCAGGTGGATATCAATAACCGTTTAAAGTTCGTCTGGATAATAGAGGACATCCAAATAGGGGCAGATGTCGAAAATGATGTGATACAGGCGTGGCTTAATGAAACATGGATGGTTGAAAGGTTGCTTAATGAAACAATAAATTATACGGCTGATTACGTGTATGACCAACAGTTCGAGCTAAGGGATATATTAAGCGATGACTATTTAAGGCTTCGGTGGCAATATTCTGATTATACGGTGAATGTCGAAAGTTCTCCACCACAACACAATGCTCCAGTGAGGTTGATGCTTAATTATGATGGGGGGATAGGTGTGGGTGAGTCTAAGAAAACAAAGTTCTTTTGGGTTGATGCCATACCTTGTTATGCCACGTTTGGGGATAGGTATAGTCCGGCAGGGAATTATCCGAGTTATTCGCAGTTTTCAGATGGGAATGACAGTTGGGGAATGACCTGCCATATCCGACCGGACTCGACGGCGTGTCCGACTGTTGTCACACCCACGAGTTGTGCGGCTGGTGGTGAAGTTGTAAGGTGTCGCATTCAAAAAAGATATACTGGGGTTGCTACCTGGCTTACGGTTGCATCAAGTTCAAGTAATGTTAATTACGGAACGGATGACGTGACTATAGGGTTGTTTGCAAATTACCCAATAGCAACAATGGCGGCAAGTCAGGATTTAAGACATAATCATAAGACGGATTACAGGTGTCAGATAGTGTACGAATGGTTTGATGACACGCCTGGAGAGATGGCTTGTGTTTATGACAATTATGATATTCAAAGGATTGATGATTATTGGTATAACAATCACACGCCGGAGTCTCAGAACATAATGCTTAATAGCACGTCGATCAGTGACAACGATGATTTAAAGTGCTTGTATGATTATTATGATAATGATACTGATCCTGAAAATGTGTCTCTTGTTGAGTATGAATGGTTTAAAGGTGGGGTGAAGCAGCCGGACCTTTCTAATTTGTCGAATATTTCGCATACGAATACGTCGGCGTGTGATTCGTGGAGTTGTGGGGTTAAGGTTTTCGACGATGTGTTTAAGACTAGCAAGGAAGGATTTAATCAGAGTTCTCCTATTTCGGTGCTTGGCTGTCCTGTGCCGAGCGTGGGGAAGATCAGTACGGTCTGTGCAATTTTTGATAAGTTTTGGTGTTGGGATACTGATGATTGGTGGTGGTTGGAATGAGTGGAAGGGCTGAGGGTTTGAGGCGGGTTCAGTGTGTTGATTGTGGCAGGGTGAGTGAGAGGATGAGTTATGCGTCTGCGATTAATAAATGGTTTAAGTGTAAGGCTTGCGGGTGTAATAATCACAGGGTGATAATATGAATGGTGAAGATGCGGTGCAGATGAGGAATATGCCTAATAGCGAGCTTGATCTTAATTTGATGTTGACTGATTCGGTGTGGGGGAGGAGTGAGGTCAGTCAGGAGCTCAGGGACCGGCTGAATAAGTTTTATGTGCAGTATGGGAGTGATGGCCAGAAGGTGGTGACGAAGGCGAGCCTGTGGGGTTTGTTGGGTTTTTATACGCGTGATATGCGCTTGGCGAATTTATCGACGTTTGATAATGAGATTGTTGTCTGCCGGTTCTATATCGAGCTGGCGAATGATTTATTGAATAGTAATATGATTGAGTCGTTTATTATTGCATTGTCGAAGGCAGCGACGATCCTGGAGACAAGTCAGAGCAAGGGGGGGTTCTTGAGGAAGACTATGAACACGTTGCGACAGGAGCATATTAATCAGCAGATGGAGCCGCCCAAGAAGGGATTTTTTGGTGGTAAGAAGAATGAGGGAGGGATGAATTATGGTTAATGAATTACAGAGTGAGCTCATGTTACAGGCGGGGTATTATGCGTTTGTCATGATTATAGTCATTTTTGGGATTAGCATGCTGTTGAGGGGTTTCTTTTTGTGTTATGTGAGGGTTCGGTTGTCTTTTGGTAAGTTTATCCTGGTTAAGATCAGGACTGCGCTCAGGGATTATTATAGTGTGGGAAGGGTTGAGGATGGCTTCTTAGTGTATAAGTGCAGGGGTAACATGATCCGGCTCAACTTGGATAGTAATGGTATGGGAATTTATCGTTGTATAGCTGTGAATTGGGTTGATGTGGATGAGGAGAAGAATGCGATTATGAAGAGGGATTATGATGCTGTGTCTGGTTATGATGCGAAGAAGTATGATAATCTTTATGTGAGATGTCTGACTAAGCCGACGATTAATTCTGCGAGGGATAAAATAATGCTTATTTGTATTGTGATAGCTTGTCTTGTTGGCGTGGCGGCGTTGCTTGTGAGCATTCAGAATTATATGGTTGTGAAGGCTTTGCCTGAAGTTGTGAAGGCGGCTGTGAAGGGTACGCTTACGAATATGCAGGGCGTGATCCCTGCTGGATAAATTAGGAGGAGATAAAAATGTTTAAGAAAAAGAAGAAGCAGGAAGCGAAGACGTATATAGATGGAGTGGTGCAGCAGCAGAAGCCGGAGCCTGTGCAGCCTGTGCAGCCTGAAGAGGTTGAAGAGGTTGAAGAGGTTGAAGAGGTTGAAGAGGAAGAGCCGGATCAGGAGAAGGGAGCAGTCGAGTTTTATTTGCACTTTCGTGTGACTGTCTTGCCTGATGGGACTGTACAAACAGTACAGGTATAAGCATGGCGGCGTTTGGTGTTATGGTCGAGGATGATGAGAAGGTGGGGGATTGCGTTTCAAAGATAGAGTCTGGTCTTCTCGATCATAACATTGTCAGGAATCCATTTTCGGGTTTGATTGTCCAGTATGGGATGGTTGATGGGGGGAAGAAGAAGAGGTTGATAGTGATGGTTATAAAGCCGGTGTATCAGAACTTCTCAGTCTTTGGGTGGATTCCTGTTTTCTTATCTTTGTACTTTTTCGGGATGGTCTGGTGGATCCTGCTGCCGAGCTTCTTCCTGATATCTTTGGGGGTGTTCTGGTCTAGGCACTTTTATGCTTTTATTATGAAGAAGAGTTTGAAAAAGCATGGGTATAAGGGGGATGTGAAGATATTGTCTGCTGCTGATTGTGTGGGGTTACTGATCGAGGAGGGTGCTGGATGTGTCAAGCTGAAGTCCTGAAGTTTATGAATGATATGAGGCAGAGGTCTGATGAGTGGTTGACTAGCAGACAGGTGAAAGATGGGCTTATAAAACAAGGTTGTGAGGATGGTGAGATTAAGGGGGTGGGTAGTGACTTGTTGCGGCTTGCTCAGTTCGGTTTTATAAGCGTGCGGGGAATTGGGTGGTGGGAGCACCATAAAGAATATCGAGGGCGATTGGATGGTTGATTTTAATAATGATACGACTGTGGGTATGCCGGCGGTGGACATTGAGCGAGTGAGTATTCTTCAGAGGCGGTATGATTTCATTGAGGCTTTTGAGTTTTATAAGAAGAGAACGCTGTCCAATGTGGCGATGCCGAATGATCTGGTCAGGTCTAGGCTGTTGAGTTTGTTTCTTCAGATGCAGGGTGGGTTTAAGCGTAGGTATGATAAGAAGGATTATGATAGGATTAAGGATGCGTGTTGGAATAGTAAGACGGAGGAGGATATCATTGAGGCGTTTTATCAGTTGAGTGAGGAGTTGGATAAGCTGAACATTACAAAGATTGATAATCGTAGGGCGGTAAGGCGGGATATTGCTGAAGAGGAGAATAAGGATGCTGGTTTATAGTAAGGTTAAGGTGTGGTTGGTGGAGGATATCAGCTTGCAGAGGTGGGATATTATTGTGCATGGGATTCTGACGATGATGTTTACGTTGTTGATGTCAAAGGTGCTTTTAGGATGATTAAGACTTTTAGTGATTCGTTAAAGGACAACTTGGATCCTGTGATTGAGAGAATTAATAAAGGATTCAGCAGTGCCATCATCATCGAAGGCGGGCTGGGGCAGGGTAAGACGACGCTCGCAGTGCAGGTTGTTGATTATGTTAATTCTAAGTTTGGCCAGCCTGAGATGAGTTTGGATACTCAGGAGCAGATAGCGACTGGCGGGGAGGAGTTTAAGGTGAAGCTGGTCCAGTGTTACAGGGATGGTCTTCATGGTTTGATTTATGATGAGTCTGGTGACTTCAGTGGTCGAAGGTACATTTCTGCTTATAATAGGGATTTGTATAGGATGTTTCAGATATACAGGGCGTTTAAGGTGCTTGTAGTGATTGTGTTGCCTTCTTTTACTGACTTGGATGCTGGCTTGTTCAAGTTGGATGTGGTGAGGTTTGGTTTGAGGTTGTCAGATCGGAATGATTGGAGGGGGGTGTTTTCGGGGTTCAGCCTGAAGAAGATGATTTATGCGAGGCATAACATTAAGAAGGGGAAGGTTGTGCCTGCTTTTTGTCTGAGGAATATGAGTCCGAACTTTGTTGGTATATTTAAGAATGTTGATCCGGTTCGGTCTGTCTTGCTTGATCGGTTAAGTACGGATGCGAAGATTAAGATTAGTGAGGAGTTGGTGGAGCAGTCGAAGAGTCCGAAGGCTAGAGTTGATATTGATGAGGATTGGTATGGGGGGGTGCAGCTTTGAGGTCGAGGCCGGTGGGGAAGTGTAAGGGGTGTGGTCGATATGCTTGTAAGTGTCAGGGATTATTATTGTCATATGTTGAAGAAGAGAAAGATTATTCAGACAAGTTTGGTTTGTTTTCTGGTAGGATTAAGCCAAAGATAGTAGAGATACTATCATATGATAAGAATTGGCTGAAACGGTTAATTAACCCCAAAAGAAAAAAGAAAGATAGTCGGGGCTGAACTATCATAAAATCGCATCCATTAAATCCAATAAAGTCCGAAACCTAAACGCTATGAAAATGGAAAAAATCCAAATCGCCTCCGAAGTATGTGCTACAGAATATAAATATTTATATATTAGCTTATATTACTATAATATAAGGTGATACAAATGAAAACCAAACAAATTTATTGTTCAAATTGTGATAACACACAATTACATAATTTAACTAAAAGAAGAAGTCAATATAAATGGAAATGTGATGTTTGTGGACATTACAATTCGGAGTGATAGAAATGCCACAAATCCAATTTGATTGTCCAGAAGAACTTGACACCAAATTAAAGCACTTTATGATTGATAAGAAGATAGTGGATAAAAGACAAGCTGTAATTGAGGTGTTAAAAAAGCAACTAATCGCAAATTCCTCTCAGAAAGGCGGAGGCTAGAAGATGATGGATAAAGAATACAAATATGATGTTGTAAAATTGATTAAACAACTATGCAAGAATCCATTAGAGTTTGGTGATTTCATTGGGAAGTTAGCAGTGTATATTAGACATACAGGAAAAACTAAAACATTTTCACTAAAACCTGAAATCACCAACCCCTTTGATAATAAAGAAACAATACTTGCAGAGTTTAAGTTCAAAACCTCAAACTCGCAAGAACAAAAAACCATAAATCGGAGGACTGATACTGATGAAACAAGAGTTCAACGAACCTAAAAAAATGAAAATAAAAACAATAATTTTGATTATAATAAGTGTATTTATTTATCCATTTAATAGAACAAAAGCTTTTAAATTTGTAGAGAGGTATAACTGATATGAAAAACAGAGTTATAAAATATGTATGTGATGAATGTTTTAAAGAGTTTTTTCCAGTTGAACGAGAAGAAGTTTTATTACATTGTAGATTTACACATAAAAACCCATCTTATTGTAAACAGGTGAATGATGATTGATAAATTTTTTGTTCCGGCACAAAACTGTTGTCCTATTAATGAATATTTTTATAAACCCAAAACAAGCGTTAAAATGAGAAAGCAAAAATTTATCAAAAGAGTAGAATGGAAAGAAGGAGTTGAGAGTATGAAGCAAAAAATAAACATGAAGGCGGGGGCATAAGATGAGTCCTCTGATGAGTGACATGACATCCTCCGACACACTAAAGTGTGCGGTTTCCAGAGGTGGATTAGATTGAAAGCAAACAACGGAAAAGGCAACAATCCTTCAAGGGATGAATGGGAAACACCATCATGGGTATTTGATCCATTGATGGAGCAGTATAATTTTGAATTTGATTGTTGTGCCTCAGAAAAGAATAGTAAAACAAAGGGATTTTCAAAAGGGGATTTTCAAGATATCTTGGAAGTTGATAAAGTGGCTTGGATGAATCCACCATTTTCAAAGGCATATCCTATGTTTAGACATTTTTTCAAGATTATAAAAAAAGGAGTTGCGATTTACAGATGCGACAATCTGGAGACTGCTTTATGGCAAAAAGAGATACTCCCTAATTGCTCATGGATATTTATTCCAGATAGAAGAGTATCATACGAAGGATTAGATGGAGATGGTGCAAGATTTCCATCTGCATTAATCGGAATAGGTCTTGATATCCCTGAAGGATTGAAAGGCACAATATTGGAGGTGAAGGGCTAATTCCTCCCACGACTAAAGTCATGGGTATCCTTAGCCTATTTTTATGATAAGGTTTGGAATTGTGATTCTTGGATTCATAATATTTTTGATTGTTTATGTTAAATGGGTAAGATATTATTTTTTTCCTTCAGAAATCAAAAAGAATAAAGGCGGGGGCTAGAAGATGAAACCACAACCGCTAGATAAAGAATTATTAGTTGAAGAACATTATCCAGCAGAAGATGTAAAGGCTGGGGTGGAATGGCTAAAACAAGAATTTAGTCATATAGATGACCCTGAGATAATCGCAAGATATGGAAAAACAATAGAAGAAAGAATGGCAATCCTAAAATATGTTGCAGGATGGAAAGAGGTTGTAATGATACCAAAAATTAACAGAGCTTTCGGGGCTGCGAAAGGAGGGGGCTAGAAGATGAAAGAAGATTATGAAAAGGAACCTTACTGGAAGCTGGTGCAAGAGTTTGTAACAGAGTTGGAGACTGCGGATTACTGGTTTAAGAACGACGGTAAACCAAAGAAGGATTGGAAGCTGTTTAAAACAAGGGGTGCCGCAAGGGATGCCACAGGGCATGCCGCAAGGGATGCCGCATGGGATGCCGCAAGAAGTGCCGCAAGAAGTGCCGCAAGAAGCGCCGCAAGGCATGCCGCAGGGGATGCCGCATGGCATGCCGCATGGGATGCCTCAGGGGATGCCGCAGGGGATGCCGCATTGTTCGCTCGAATGCTAGTCTGTCATGACCTTGAAATAGAAAAAAAGCACCTTGACCACGTTAACTCAAGAATGGAAGTATGGAGAAAAGGATATGGTCTACTCTACGACGTTGACGGCGTGCTTTACGTTTACAAAAAACCATAAATCGGAGGACTATAAACATGGATAAATTAATGGATGAACGGAAGGATATGGTTAGGAGTTGTCAGAGCCTTCTGGTTACTTTGAAGGAGCTGCGGGGCTGGAGAGATAGCTGTAAGCGCAGGATTAAGGAAATTGATGAGCTGATAGATAATGCCGATTGAGCAGGCTCCGTTTAGGAAGTACCATCTGAAGGAGTCAAGGGATACTTTTACAGTTGCAATCAATAAGGAAGAGCGTGTGATCCTGGAAAAGCTCAAGGATGTCCTACATGAAGATAAGGACAGTACGAGTATTAAACAAGCTGCCTTATATGTCTCGACGATTGTGTTATTTGATGATAAAACTAGGTTGCTTTTGGACTTGGCTGTTGCTAATTACCGAAGGGCTCTTCGGACTGGGCGGCTTAGACAGGGGGATATTTAGCACAATTGTCAGGGAAATTGTGACATAATTGGGGGGATAAGGCCGATTGATGAATATGGGAGTTGGAAAGAATGAATAAAAGTGCTTATCGTCAATATTTGGAGAGTGGTGAGTGGCAGGAGAGAAGGCAGGCTGCGATGATAAGAGCTGATGGTTATTGTGAAAGGTGTGGTAAGGAGGCGGTTCATGTTCATCATTTGAGTTATGATAATCTTGGTTGTGAAGACGATGATGATTTAATTGCTTTGTGTGAGGAGTGTCATAGATTGGAGCATGAGGAAGGTGGTGGAAATCATACATTTTATAATCCTAAGAAGCATTCGAGGTATATATGATCCTGGGGATAGGAAGAAGTGAGCAGTATCGGTGACGACTGACAGGGTTTCGATCCTCTCTTTGCCCACAAAATTCTTCCCCCCAAATTATTATTATGTTATTTGAGTATCCAGTGGCGGGCCATGAGTGCGGATACGTATGTGATGATGAGAATTATTGGGATCATGAAGTCGCTGTAATGTGCGCCGACTGCGAAGCAGTAGGGGAGGAGTATGACTGCCATGAATTCGAGTGGTATGCTGAACATCATGCAGACCGCCATCAAGAACAATAGTATCAGAAAAAGGGTTGCGACTATGCTGCCGGTGACTGTTTCTGTGCCTCTTAATAGGATGACTCCGATTGCGCCTGTGATGTTTAGAAACATATTATCGGCCTCCGAGGATGAACGCTAGTAGTACCAAGAAGCTGACTAGGTACCACAGGGTTCCTATGCCTGCGATGAATAGGCTTGGGAGGTTCATGCACTTGAGGATATTATATGGTGCTGCGATGACTCCATAAACGTATTTGATTCCTGGTGCGCTTTTGAACCATCCCATGACGCTCCTGAAGCTGTCTGTGAATATGTTGGTGCTTCCCTGTTCGACTGATCCTTCGTCTGTGCTGGGTAGGTCTGATATTATGTCTGCGTCTATTACGCTGAGGTTGCCGCTGCTTGTGATTCCGTTGTCGATTATGGTTCCGGTCATGCCGAAGCATGTGCCGCCTGCTGGGTTGATCTCAATCATTGCGATGCCTCCCCACCACATGAGCAGGTTCATCATGACGATAAATATAGTCGCGATAGTTAGTTCTCCCATGTTATTGGCCTCCGCTTTTCCATATGAGGAACATGAAGCCGATGAAGCAGCTTGGTAGTATGGTCCATAGTGGTACGAATCCGATGTATGACATGTATCCGAAGCAGAAGATGGCTAAGGCCAGTCCTGCGACTGGCTGGCCTACTAGGGTAGCGATGCCTACGACAAAGATGATTATGAGGGTGACTATAAGGACTCTCTCGAATATTCCGAGGCCATAGGTGAAGTCTTTGTTTGCCATGAAGGTCTGGTTGTATTGGGCTCCGTATGGGTTTATGATTGGCAGGTAGGTGGTGAAGTTTCGTCTGCCTCCTGTTGTTGTCACATAATAATAGTCGACTTGTACTGTGTCGAAGACGCTTGAGACGTTGATGAATATGTTGGTTGATAGGATTCCTCCGATTGCGCTGCTGCCTGTGGCGATGGCGTTGCCTGTGGGGTATGTGAGGTTGATTCCGTATGTGATGAGGTTGCCTGTGAATGCCATTATGTTGAAGGTGAAGTTGTTGTATTGGAGGTTTGTGAAGCTCGTTGGCGTGTAGTGGATGGCTATGTTGTCGAAGTCTACTTCGTAGGGGATGTTTGTGGTCTTGCTCATCTTTATATTATAAGTGCTGTATAGGATTGGGTTGAGGTAGAAGAGGTTGTCATTGTATTCGGATTTGCTTAGGTAGAACTTGTAGCTGCTGAGGGGGATGTAGCTGAATTGTATGCTGCCGGATATGTCTGACTGTCGGTTTTCTATTGCTTGCCATGTTCCGTTTATGATCTTGTACATGATGGCGGTGACGTTTGGAAGCATGACTCCGGTGTCCTGGTCTGATATGCTGAAGATTGTGGTTTGTGCTGTGCTGCTGTTTGGTAGGTAGGCATTGAGGACTTGGTGGCTTCTGTTGCCGACTGTTATGTCGTAGCTGCGGGTGTTGTATCCGGTTGCTGAGAAGCCGATGCTGTACTGGTTGTCGTCTAGGTAGGATACGTATAGGACTCCGGCGGTTGTTGTGTTGGTGAATTCTGTGGTGTTGGATGTGAATGTGATTGTGGTCGGGTCGACTAGTACGTTGGTGGTTTCGTCTCTGACTGTGATGAGGATGCTGTTGGTGTTGTATAGGCTGTAGACATGGGAGTCGTTTACTGCGTCGACTATGACGAGCTCGTTTAGGATTGCGTAGAGTGGCGCGTCGATTGTGATGTTGTACTGGCCGAGGTTGAGGGTTTCTAGGAATATGCTGCCGGTTGACGTGCTGGCGAGTACAGTATCGTTCATGAAGAGGGTGAAGTTTGTGATTGGGGATCCTGTTCTCGCGTCGTTTGCTGTGATGTTTATTCGTGGGGTTCTGGTGAATTGTGGGCTGATGTCATAATTGTACTGGCCGAGGTCGTCGAATGCTTCGATTTTGAGATGGTAGTTGCCTGCGGGTATGGTATTGTTGAGGACTGCTGTGCTTGTTGTGGTTGTGGTGTTGATTGTTAGGTTGTGGGAGTAGTCTGGATTGAGAAGGCTGACATTATAGGTGTAGGTGGTGCTGGTGTATCCGAAGCTGTTGGTCCACGTGGCGTTTATGGTGTAGCTCATGTTTAAGGTTATGAATGGGTAGAGTATGACTGGGCTTGTGATGCCTACTGGTTCGAGGTCGAAGAGGTCTGATGTTATGGTGCTTTGGGTGGTGGGTGTCAGGTCGTCGCTGGCTTGGGCGTAGTATTGAAATGTGCTGCCGGCTTCGTCGAGTTGGATGAGGTACGCGTCGGCGGTTCCTGTGATGGGTGTCCATGTTGCTCCGTCGTCTGTTGTCTTCCTGAGTTGGTTTGGATAGGAGACTTCTGTGGTGTATCTTTGGGAGTACGTGTTTTGATTGGTTCGGGAGCGTATTATTACGTAAGAAGTGGGGGTGACGGATACGCTCCCGATTTTGGTTTGGTTTACGTGCAATGGTAAGATCAGGTATTGGCTTTGGCTTTGGCTGAAGTTGAAGGTCGCGTTTGTGCGGATGGTGTTGAAGGCTCGGCAGTTGGAGCTGTTTGTGATGTCGCTTGCGAAGTCGTAGGTGCTGTTGCAGTAGTACATGATGGGATTTATATTCTGGTTGCCGATTGTTGTGGCGTTGAAGTTTATTGCAAGGTAGGAGTCGGCGGTCGTGCTGACGTTGTTGAATTGGAGGCTGATGGCTTCTGATACGTCTGTGAGTGTGGTTTGGCTTTTGGATAAGGTTGACAGGTAGTCGGGTTCTATGTTGTGGGTTCCTGGATAAACGTCGGAGGCGTTGAGTATCCAAGTGTAATTTCCGCTTATGTTTGACGTGTAGGTATTGTTTGCGTAGGATGAATAAGTGCAGGTTCCGTTTATGTATCTCCAGCATGGTTGAGTGTCTGATACTTGATAGAAGAGTTTGATGCTGCTTTCGTTGAGTGATAGGTTGCTGCTGTATATTTCGTATGTGATGTTGATTGGTTGTCCGTTGAGTCCTGTGAGTGTGAAGTTGGCTGGATACTGGGATTGTGTTGGGTATGATATGCTGCCTAGAAACCTGGTTATTCCTACTTCATAAATAACCGCTTCATTGTTGGCTCCGTCGCTTCGTGAGTCTGTGATGTTTACTCGGACGTATCGGGCTGTGACGCTGAAGTTGGTGAAATTATAATAATTTCTGTTACTTCCAACCATCGGCTCGGCTCTGGAGCATTCGAGGGCTGGGTTGCCTCCTTGTTCTATTCGGCCGCTCCAGTCTGTCCAGTCCACATCATTAGTGGAGTATTCTATACTGAAATTTCCAAGACAGACAACGTCGTCTATTGGGCGGGCTTGCATCCAAAATCTGATTAAACTATATGTATTTCCGAGGTCGATTTTATTATAATGGTATCGTTCGGTGTTTGATACCCATGGTGTCGTGACGGACCCATCCCATGCGTGCCATGATACTTGAGCGGTTTCTGAGTCTGCTGTGATGTTTCCAGACCAAACTGGCTTTGTGAGCTCGTAGCTGGAGTTCCACATATCTTGAGATGCTACGGTTCCGGCCATGAATGCAATCATGACTATGATGATTATTGTGTTTTTCATGTCAGTATCCTGCGGTTGATAGGTACATAAATCCGAGCATGCCTAGTATCATGCAGATCAGTACGATGAAGTTGAGGTTGTTGAAGAAGAATGCTTCGATGCCTGTGAGGCTGTTGGTGGTGACGACATCCATGCCGATGGTGCTGACGAAGCTGCCGAGCTAGACAAACCACATTATGATGAATATGATGAAGAGGAGGACTGCGCCTATAGGTCCTACTTGTCCTTTCTTGTTTTTGTGGTTCCGTCGCATTGGTTCATCTGCTGATTCTGATCGTGATGTCTCGGCTTTTCTTCTTTTTCTTTGGGGCGGTCGGTCCTATGTCGAAGGGGCTGCTGTTGCCTCCGAATGCTACGCCGCGACTTCCTTGGTTGATACTGCCGAATCGGGCGAGGCCTGAACTGACTGACTGGCCTCTCTTCCTTTCGTTTTGGGACTTCTTGAATTTTGTGCCGGCGGTCTTTCCTTGGTTGATGACTTTTGCAAGGCCAACTCCGAATCGTTCGATGTTGCTTGGTCCTTTTGCAGCTTGTATCTTGGACCTTTCGCTTTGTTCAAGCCTTCTGATGTTGGCTTGGCCTTCGAGCGCGAGCCTTTGTTCTCTGAGCTTCTTGAGTTCTTTGGCCTTCTCGCTGGTTTCACTTATTGCTTTTTGGGTGCGCTGCTGCCTGAACTGTTGCTTTTTTTGCTTTATGTATCCCATTATGTTTACCATTTTTATAGTCCTCCGAATATGCCTTTGCTGGCTTTTCTTGATCTTAATGTGAACAGTCCCTTATAGGTGATGTCTTTCTTTTCCCCTGGCGTGCTGATCCTAAATTTTCTTTTTTGGATGAATACGCCTGGTTCTCTTCTGCTCTCATAAAACTTCTGAGAGGAGAGAAAGCTTCTCGGCGATTGAGTCAGAGCTTGTTTGCCGCCTGCTTTTTGGATTTTGAAGCTGGCTGCGGCTGTGCTTTCGACTTTGAGCCTGCCGAGCTTGATGGCTTGCTGTTCGGTTGGTGCGGTTCCTATTTGTCTGAATTTGCCTTTGCGCCGGACTAAGATCAAGTATGATTCTCTGATGTTTCGTCTTGATCCTGTTGTTGGTGGGTACATGAATGAGGGTGGTGGTCGTGTTGGTGGTGTTGTGAGAGTCGGCAGGGCTGGGGTGGTTGTGGGAAATTGTGTTTCGGTAACGATCTTTTGGGGGGTTTCGGTAATCTGTTCTATTGCTGTTCTTTGATGTGTTTGGCTCTTGATGACTGGAGACTGTTGAATGACTGGTGATTGTTGAATTACATGATCCTGTTTTATGACTGGTGACTGTATAGGGGTGATGATTGCTTTTGATACTTCAATAGGTTCAGATGCGACGTTTGGGATGTTGATTAAGTTTTGGGATAATGATGGGGTAATGATTGATCTCTCTTGGGATTTGATTTCTGGTATGTATCCGAAGAATGATTTAGGTTGCGGGCTGGCTTTGAATGCCATGACTGAAGCGATGTCGTACTGAATCTTTTGTAGTGCCATGATCTCGGCTTGGCTTACTTCGGGCGGGGCTGATATTTTTGTTCTTATTTTATACAGTTCGCCTTTTCCGAGAGGTGTGGGCTGTTGACTTCCGATTTGAGCAGCCAAACGTGGCGTTTTGCCGGCTTGTTGGAATGTGAATGTAGACCTAATATCTTGGGAAAATACTCTTGTGGTGTCAATCTTTGGGCGTATGTAGGCTTCTCTGACTGGTACGAGCTCTTTTATTCCTTTGGTGGAGAACTTTATGATATCTGGTTTCCTGGTGAATGAGTGGGTGGTTCTGACGATTTCTGAACTTTTGATATTGAGAAATGATTTGCCTGAAGGAAGCTCCTTGATAGATCTGACTGAGACTCCGGCGATGTCGACTTGTTTGGCTTTGGATAATACTCCTATATCATATTTGGCTGTTCCTTTGCCGGCTAGTGGGGAAGATGTTGCGATGTACCTTCCGGCTTTGATTTTTATTCCTAATGTTTCATAACGAACTTTATTATCTGAGATTAACTGATAGTTTTCGCTTTGTGTTGTCTTGTATGATGACCTGGGTATTTTATTTGGGGTGAGTATGCCTTTGTCGACTGTGACTTTTCCTTTTGGTGTGACTGTCTTGATTGTGGCTGCTTGGCCGATTTGTTTGTAGATTATGACATCCTTTCCGGCTCCTGCTGAGATTCTTCCATATGTGGTTTTGCCTACTGTGATAAAGGATCCTTTCTGGCCTCCTGCGGTCGCT
>Ga0114919_10001213_pt1 | contig 20716 bp, 21 predicted proteins | sample BlataG_FD_88682 | JGI IMG/M metagenome (GOLD analysis project Ga0114919, IMG submission 88682) | Deep subsurface microbial communities from Black Sea to uncover new lineages of life (NeLLi) - Black_00105 metaG | ecosystem: Environmental > Aquatic > Marine > Oceanic > Sediment | place: Atlantic... | reverse complement strand
TTTTCAAATAAGTTTAAAATGATAATAGTTTTTGCGTGAAAAAATAATCTGCGGAAATCTTCATAGAATAAGGGTTTTCAAGCTCTGTCGAGACAATGTTGCTCTTATACCTCCTTCTTGTTTTCGGGAATACGCCAAAGAAACAGGTTTTGGCATGAAAATTGGACTGTAATTAATTAAAAAATTTATATTATTAAAAAAAACTATCTTTATAGTTGACTTGAACATACTATACGTATATTTCCTCAAGAATATAGCTTTTGCTCCGCTATTCTTTAATCTCTATACGGAGGTTATCTCCATGGAGAAACCACTCAAAATGTGCTTGCCTGACTCTTGATAGAACAGAAAAAGTTCTATTGGGAGTTTAAAAGACCATTTCAAAGCCCAGGCAATGTTGAAGGTAAAAGACCGTACATGGAGTGGTTTATAGAAAAAAAGAGTTCCCCGGCCAATCGTATTTGAAAAACATAAAAAATTTAATTGCCCTTTTCAGGTGTGATCATTAGAGAACCTGAAAAGGGCTTTTTTTTTGGGGTGATGGCTTTAATTTAATCAGAGGGTTCTTTTCATCGCCCATTCGTTGTACTCATTCGAGCCTCAGAGTTCGCAGAGAGAATTTAACTTGCTTCACATATCTAAATATAAGCGTTTTCAACAATTGTTGAAAACGCTTATATTAATGAAAATAAATGTTGACAAATAATATTTCATAATTTAATCTATTTTCAACAATTGTTGAAAAGGTTAATAATAATGAAAATGCAAAACTTAATTCTGTCTGCCGAAAAGACTATCAAGGAATGCTTTAATGATGTACCATTTATTAAGGTTATTAAAAGTGAAACGCCAGGCAATGATGCCGGTCAGGATTACATTCTCTATCTTGAGACTCCTTTTGGGCGAAAAACGATTTATACGGAAATTAGCACAAACGGTCAGCCACGGTTTGCACGAATCCTGATCAGGAAGGTGAGTCTTCTGCCCGAAGACTCTGCAATTTACTGGGTATTTATTGCGCCTTTCATATCTGAAAAAACGGGTGAAATGTTACGCGGCGCCGGTATAGGATTTATCGACCTGGTTGGAAACTGTTTCATTTCATTCGGTGGTCTCCACATAAAGAAGGAAGGAAAAAAAAACCCGTATTTGGGCCGAAGCCACTTCAATTCCTTATTCAAAAAAAAAGCATCTCGCATTCTACGAGTATTGTTGTCTAACACAGAACGGTATTGGAAAATTATACCATTGGCAAAAGAAGCGCAGGTCAGTGTCGGGCATGTGTATAATGTTAAAGAGGAATTGCTCAATCGTGAGTGGGCCGCCGTCGACGCAAGAGGGATAAAATTAAACAAACCAGAAAATCTTTTGCAGGAATGGTGCAACAATTATCAATTCGAAACCACAAAACTGCTAAGCTTTTATTCTCTTCTGAAAACAGCCCAATTGGAAAAACAAATTGAAGAAGTTTGCCGTGACTTAAAAGTACGCTATGCATTTTCGGGTTTTACAGGCGCAGCCCGGTTAGCCCCTTTCGTTCGTTACCATAGAATCCACTGTTACGTGGAAAACAGCATAGATGAATTGGCAAAGAGCCTGGATCTTAAATCAATAACCAGTGGAGAAAACATAATTCTCATGAAACCTTCCGATGACGGTGTATTCTATAATACGCAAAGCATTGAAGGAGCACATATTGTATCCCCAATACAGCTGTACCTCGATTTAAATGCTTTATCCGATCGTGGAAAAGAAGCTGCTGATTTCATTTATAAGGAGATCATAGAACCAAAATGGAAAATAATTAAATGTCCGGATACAGCGAGCGAATTGTAAGAGCTACCCGTCAAGTTCTGCTTGAAGTTTTTCAACTCTTAGATAAATTTCAAGACAGCCTTATTTTAGTTGGAGGCTGGGTGCCGGTAATGATCGTCCCGGATGCTGTAGACAAACATGTAGGCACCATCGATGTTGACTTGGCCATAAACGACAGAACTCTTTTTGAAACAGGTTCGGAAACGATGGAAGAGATTCTATTATCCAACGGATATCAACACGGTACAGAACCGGGTCGATATATTAGACAAATAAAAATTGATGGGCAATCGATAAATGTTCCGGTTGACTTTTTCACCAGTGAACAAAGTTATATACCGAGGAATGAATTTTTCGATATTACCGGAATCAGTGCTATAGCTGCACCGGGGTGCGAGATTGGCTTTGATGCTAATGAAACAATCAAACTTTCAGGGGTTCTCCCTAATGGGAAACAGTATTCGACTGAAATTAAATCTGCCGGAGTTGTGGCCCTAATTGTTATGAAAGCCCTTGCAATGGGCATCCGAGCCAAAACGAAGGATGCATATGATATCTGGTTCTGCTTAGCCAACCATCCGGGTGGTCTTAATGACGTGGTACAGGCATTTCTGCCACACATAGAAAAAGGCGGTGTAAAAACTGCACTTTCTCTGCTGTCCAGATATTTTGGATCTATTAACGCACGCGGACCCATGGATGTCGTAAAGGAAGAAGGGACTAAAGCTCCGGATTATCGTGCATTTATACAACAAGACGCTTTTCAACGGGTGCAAGAATTACTCAGGGGCTTAGGTATCACTTATTCACCCGCTACTTCTCTTTGACAATGCTTGCAAATTTTGGCTTTCTTTTTTATTATTTCCGCACAAAAGGGGCAATCTCTGGTAAAATGTTTTTCATGGATTTTTTTGACTGATTTTTCTATTTCTTTCTGAACAAGCTCATTACCGACTCTGAGGTTTCTAAGGGCATCAACTGCTTCCAACTCTCCGATATCCCCCAGCATTTCCGCTGCCTTTAACCTGACCTTAGCCGGCTCTGTCGGGTCAATAAGCAGTCTTAAAACAGCTGGTGAATCTTTTGAAATATAACAGTCTGCAAGAATTGAAAATCCTTTTTTAATTGCTTCTTTTAAAGCTTCTTCGGCAGCAACAACCTGGTCGTCGATAATCTGTCCTGTGGCACCCATGGAACTGAAAACAGGCATCAGTTCAAAAGTGTCTGTGCCAGGATAATTCATGCAGCGATATGAGGCGGTTTGAGCAAAATTTTCCAATAGATCATCCCATCCCTGTTTATACAAGGGGCAGTCATCATTAAAACATAGAAAAAGATAGGGTACGCCCCACCCCAACCCATCACTAAAAGTCATGAGAGGAACCTCCCATATGCTCATCTCTTTTTTACAGTGCGGGCATAGAGGTTTTTTCATTTCCAGTACTTTTTCAAAAACCTGCTCTTTTGTCTCAATTGCCATTTTTGTCTCCAAAATTCAGGTAATAAACAATCGGTTTATAACTAGCGATAAACTTAAGTTCCTTTTTTAACTTGTCAACAATTCGGATGTTTATTTCGTATTAACTGGAATAAAGGAGAATTTCTGTTTGAGTGAGTTAGTAAGCTTTAAGGATAAGACTTATCGGGATTCTTATTTCTCTGACATGAGACTTATCGCGAAGCACATCGAGTGCGGTTACTATCGGAACTATGTATAAGAAGGTATAAATAACCACCATTTAATACATTTCGAATTTGTTTGTTCCCCTGGACATAGAATTCTCGGATACATCTACAAGATTCTGGTATTCCATCGCCCGGTGGAGGAGGGTAAAAACAGGCAGATTTTAAAGAGAGTTTCAAGCCTTTTTTGGTTATAGTTACGTTTTAAGCTTACCTTTCTTCATGAAGCAGTTCGAGGGTTTGAAGGGCGATTTCCTTTTCCTCGTCTGTGGGAATGACCAGCACTTTCACCTGACTTTCGTTACTTTGTATTTCACGACACGTTTTATTTGCTATGGCATTTTTTTTCGGATCAATGATAATCCCCAAGTTTTTTAAGCCCTGACAGGCCAATTCTCTGATCAATGGTGAGTTCTCTCCAATTCCCGCTGTAAAGACAATGGCATCGATGCCGCCCAAGGCAAAAGCGTATGCACCGATATATTTTTTGATCCGATAGGTAAAAACTTCAACTGCCGTGTCGGTCTGCCGGTTCCCACTTTCAGAGGCTTCGAAAATGTCACGCAAATCGCTACTATCGATCCCAGCAAGGCCCAATAGACCGCTTTGTTTATTCAACAGTTCGTTAATCTGTCGAGGATCAAGATGTTTATGCTCCATGAGGTAAAAGACGATGGCCGGATCCAGGTCTCCGCAGCGGGTACCCATCATCAAACCTTCCAAGGGGGTGAACCCCATGCTGGTGTCAATACTATGGCCCCCGTCAACAGCCGTAATACTGCATCCGTTACCAAGATGGCAGGATATGATCTTAAGTTCCTCCAGCGGCCTATTGAGATGGCTGGCCGCGGTCCGGCAGACGTATTGATGGCTGGTGCCTTGGAAACCGTATCTGCGTATTTTATCTTCCTTATAAAGCGCATAAGGCAATCCATAAAGATAGGCGTATTCCGGAATTGTCTTGTGAAATGCGGTGTCGAAAACGGCTACCTGAGGAATGCCAGGAAAAATATCCTCACATGCTTCAATCCCTTCAAGGTTCGGCGGGTTGTGCAGCGGGGCCAATTCAAAACATTCCTTTATAATCTGTTTAACTCGATCATCAACCACTACAGAGCTGCTGATCCTATCCCCGCCGTGAACCACCCGGTGACCGATGCCTGCGATATCCACCCCGAGTTGAATATCACTGTTGTTTTTATCTGTCAGGAGCTCGGCGATGAGCCCCACCGCCTGGCGGGTGTTTTCCACCTGGGTTTCTTTGGAGGCTTGTATTCCTTCAGCAGTCTTTGTGTGGATTTTGGTACCTTTTAGCCCGATGCGTTCGACCATACCTGCGGCAACCATTTTTAGATCGTCTTTTTCAAACAGGGTAAATTTAACGGAAGAACTGCCTGTGTTGATAATCAGAAAACACATAACTAATTTTTGCTCCATTTTATCGGATTATTATATAAGGGCTCGCACCAATGCAATCACGACAAGTGTTATGATCAAAAGGAGGGCCTTTTGGCGAAAGGCATAGGCTTTGCTCCGGATGAAAAAACAATTTCCGGTTCCAAGGCCTGAAAACGGAGGAATTTTACCTCGCTAACCCCGCTATTACTTAGCGTTCAAATGGGCATATTTGTCCAGGTAACGCACCGGCATTTTCAGCGCATCTCTTCTGAAGGGCTCTGCCAGCACTTCCTCCCCGCCCTGCACAATGGCATTAATCACACAAGGTTTGCCGGAAGCGATCGCCTCTTTCATTACATCGGCCACCTGGTCAGGATGATCAATACGAAAGCCCATGGCGCCCATGTCTTCTGCCAATTTTTCATAATCCGGGTTTTCCGGGAGGTTTGCACCGACAAAGCGGTTGTCATAGTAGTCAATCTGATTTTTTTTCTCAGCGCCCCACTCGTAATTGGTTGCCACAATTGCGATTACCGGAATATTTTCACGAACAGCAGTCATCACTTCAGCCACACCGCTAATACCGTAAGCGCCGTCACCCTGAAAAGCAATGACAGGAACGCCGGGCCTTCCGATCTTGCAGCCCAGCGCCGCGCCGTAGGCGAATCCGCAATTGCCCCAGGACAGCGCGGAAATGTGTTGACGAATGCCCTCAAACTTCAAGTAGGCATTAATCATCGAAGAATTGTTGCCGATGTCGGTGGTCACGATGGATCCCTCGGGCAACGCCCGGGTCCATTCCTGGTGGAAGCGCCGGGGATGCATGGGCTGGGACTGTGCGCTGGCACTCCATTCATCCAGTTCGGTACCCCAGGTGTCTTTTTCCTTCTGAACATCAGCCAACCGTTCGTTGTTCTTTTCAATGTTCGGGGCAATCTCTTTAATTCGTTTGAACAGTAAAGCGGTAAACTCTTTGACATCACCGCAGCTATATACATCGGCGTTCTTAGCCAGTCCCAGTGCGCTGATATTGATGTCACACTGGATGAGCTTGGCTTTGTCCGGCCAGTAGATCATGTCGTACTGAGGCAACGTCCCGAAAGGTCCCAGCCGGGTACCCAGGGCGATAACCACATCCGCTTTCTTGATGATTCGCATTGCCGCTTTGGATCCGCAGTAACCGATGGGGCCGCAGGCCAATTCATGACTGGCCGGGAAGGTGTCGTTGTGTAGATAGCTGTTGACGACCGGAGCGGTGATGAACTCTGCAAGGGTTTTGACCTCTCCCAGGGCATCCCCCTGTGAAACGCCGCCACCGGAAACGATAACCGGATAGTTGGCATTAACGATCAGTTGAGCCGCTGTTTCCAAATCTTCCATGGAACCCGCACCTCGCTTGATGACCGGTGTTTCGTAGATTTCGTCGTTGCATTCGCCGTAGAAAAAGTCACGGGGAATGTTCAGGTGGGTGGGTCCGTTATAATTCTTGGCCATGTAAAAACAGCGGCGGGCCAATTCAGCCATCCGCTCAGGGCGGTTGACCCGTACCTGGTAAACCGTCTGTTTTTCAAACATCGCCATCTGATCCAGTTCTTGGAAACCGCCGGTTCCAAGACCCATTGAGCCGGTTTCAGGTGCCAACGCAACAACCGGAGAATGCGCCCAGTAGGCGGCCACAAGTGCGGAAACAAAATTGGCAGCGCCGGGACCGTTCTGGCCAATGCAGGCCTGGGGTTTTCCGGTTATTCGGGCCAGCCCATCTGCGGCATGTGCCGCGGCTTGTTCGTGGGCTACGGGAATGAAACGGATGCCGGCATCCGGAAATAGATCCAAGGCATCCATGTATGCCGATCCCACAATCCCGAAAACATTTTTCACACCCTCTGCTACCATTGTCTCGACCAATGCTTCACTCGGGGTCATTTTGAATTTTCTCACGTTGTTCCTCCTTAATTATCTGTTATTTATCCAAAATTATTCAAAACGAGGATATCAGATATCTAATATCCAATACCCCGTCAAGACAAATTATAAAAACGATTCAACAGACCTTTTCGCGCGGGTCAACCGTTTGAATTGGTTTTCAAATTTTTTACAAAGTCTTTAAATATGGGAAGATAAAACCGATTCAAGCTTGTCCAAACATCCTGAATAAAAATGGTCGGCATCCTTTATGATTTTAAGATGTGCTTTTGGATTCCACGCAGAGTACATGGGTTTAATTCGCTCAGCAGGTGCAATATCATCAATACTGCCGGTTACTACAAGCTTAAGGCATGGAATTGCATCTATGGAACTAAAATCGAGAAAACCTACAGGCGGGGATACCATTGCCATGTTGCGAACTGTTGTATTTTCAGTGATTGCGAGGGCATTTACCCAGGCGCCAAAAGAGTAGCCGGCCAGGTCAATTTTTTTTATACCCATTTTTGCAAGGGTTGCAAGGGCTGCGTGTACATCTTCCTGCTCACCCGATCCATTATCATAACTGCCCTGGCTATTCGCGGTACCGCGAAAATTGAATTTTAATGTGGTAAAACCCTTTTTTTGATAAGTGCGGGCAATCAGATCGACAATAAAATTGTGCATATCCCCGCCATAAAGGGGGTGCGGGTGTGTGATAACAACCCCCTTTTCTATGCTGTTTTTTTCAAGCAGGCCTTCTAATTGATAATTTTCAGATAGAAAAGAAATGTGTTCTTCCATTATTCAATAACAAAATGCACTCGTCTGTTTTTTCTTTTGGATTCTTTGTTACGACCCTTATATGAGGGGGATTCTTTCCCATAGCTGACAACTGTCAGCCTTGACGGTAAAATACCCATCTTTATTAAAGAGCTTTTTACTTCTCCCCCGCGCCTTGCGCCAAAGGCAAGGTTATACTCTGCGGTACCCGGCTCATCTGTATGCCCTTGAATGATTACCGAAATTTCAGGATTCTTTTTTAGCCACCTGGCTTTTTTCTCTAACAATTCCTGTGCTTCCGAAGACAGAGAATAACTTCCTTTGCTAAAATAGATGTCTTCATTTACAAACAGTTCCATGGCAGCCGCCATCTCACGATCTGCTTCTGCCGATGCTTCACTCAGACGTTCTTCTTCAAGAACCCGCTGCCGTTCGAGTTCTTCCTGTCTTTCTTTTTCGGCAAGCCTTGATTCTTCTTCCTCTTTTTGTCTTGCAGCCTCATCCTCAGACATCTGACTTAAAGAAGGGTCGGCCTCAACTGTCTTGCCGGCACATGATACAATATAGACATTACCGGGTATAAAAAATAAGATGGTCAAACCTATCCACAACTTATTTTTCTTTCTCTTCTCCTTTTTTGCCGGAGTTTTCTTTTTCAGAAAATTCATTTTTTTCTCCATAGATATGCAGCCTCTCGTGGTGCCATATCCCCAGAACATCAAAAATCTCCATATCAGCAAAATATACTTTAGTGAGTCCGTGGCTCTTTGCAATATCCCCGATGGCATTGGAGTTAAATTCCGTATAAAGCCCATAACCGGAAATCGGTTCCTCTACATGGATGATTAATCCATTTGCATGAATATTGGTTACGGTTGTATTATCAAGATTTCGTGTGTAGGGTACTCTAATATGTGTAAAGATCTTGCCTGTTGGGGCTCCTCCTACAAACTGATCGAAAGCGCTGCATCCACCAAGCAAAAGTATAAATAAAAGAAAAGAGATGATAATCGTTTTTACTCTTATAGACAGTTTCATTCTCCCTCCTGATCAATCCCCATAAACAATAACCCGCCAATGGCTATATATTCCGAAAAATATCTGTTTTGTTTCCTGATCCGCATGTTTCAGAATTTTAATGTTTCCATTTTTTGCTGCGGCCGCGTAGCTGGCATCTCCCCAGGCAACCAGCCAGAACAGGCCATAGGCATCGGCAACGCCTACTTTTGAGCCCAGTTCGGTTTCATTAAGGTTTTGGTCGTATGGGGTTTTAGTATGGACATACGCACAGCCGCTAAAGATTAAAATGACAGCAAGAATGATTGCAAGTTTGATTCTAAATTTCATATCAACTCCTTACGACCTATGCAAAACGATACTTTATGTCCGATTTCTGCGTCAGACTCAAAATTCAATCCTCAAAATATTCCATATATTCCTGTGGTTGAAATTATCGCCTTCCTTGAACTCGAACATAAATTACCATTTTTCAAAAGTCTCTCCTTTTAATGTAATTACGACAATTAAAACTGGGTAAATTTCAAAATCCTTTAATAGCAGGAAGATTTTCGGATATCAATAAAATAATACCTATCTAAATGATAGCAACAACGCATTTATTTTAAAAAATCTAAAGTTTTAAATCGTTTTGGCCGATTATTAAAACAGGAGGAAAAGATTGTGGATATCACCATTGGCGTCATGCCTTTTATAAAAAAGGACCCGCCGGAAGAAAAAATGGCGTTGCACTCAAGTAAAAAGCTGTTTCGCAGAGATCAGCGAAAAAACATGCAGGATCGGCGAAAGAGCGCAAGGGATGGTGTCTTTGTTTCGCTTTCATATAAGAAAGATCGTCGAAAGCAGCGAGAAAGAAGAAAAATCTATTAATGAAGCAAAAGAGGACATGTTGAAATTGCCTTTAACAATAAGCAATAGCAGCGATGGCAAAGACAAAATCACATTAAGATGTGCAGGCAAAAAAAATTCCGGTTGGCAGGAAAATCGATATATGTTTGTTTTACCTGTTTTCCTCTGGCGATACAATAAGTTTTTGTCCGGGATGAATAACAGTCTCGGGAGTAAGTCTGTTCAATTTACGCAAATCATCCACAGTTAACCCATAACGACGGCTTATCTGATATAGTGTTTCCTTAACCATGACCTCATGATAGATAGGGTGCGTTATCTTTTTTGAAATCTTTGTTTGTTCAGGTTTTTTATTTTCAACGGCTTTATTACTTTTTTTTTGCGACACATAAAGTTCATTGTTGATGATATCCATTTTTAGCGACATGGACGTTTCAAACCTGTCAAACCTATCAACAAACAGATTAAATTTTTTCCCCTGCGTATCAAGAAGTGTCAGTTTCTCATTGATTTCAACTATCTTGCCAAGTTTTTCTTCAAGAAGCGCCAGTCTTTTTTCAATGTTTACGGTTTCCGTTTTAGTTGCAACATCGGTAGTCTTTGAAATAAAAACGATAAATAAAAAAATCATGAGAAAAAAACCAATGCCCAGCAAAACAAGGGGTATCGGAGATGATTTCTTTCTGTCCCATATGTGGCGCTCGCCTTCGCCTAAATAATCTTCACCGGTCGTTTCATTTATTTTGTTAATGTACTCATCAGTCATGGTTTTCTCTCCTTTGATTCACAGATAAAAATTAATAGGATAATATATATTGTGTGTCAAGGGAAAAGCAATACAGGATATAGTGGTTACACGGGAAAATATAAGGTTTTTCTCCCGATTGGTTGACTCAATGGTTTCAAGGGGTTCCGCCAATTCTTTTAAAAATTATTCAAAAATAAAGCCAAACAGCGGGAAAGTATGGAAGATTATTTATAAATAAAGAAGCGTTATGAATACAACCGACTGCTATCCATTTGGGTTTTATAATATCGGTAATATTTAATAACCTTTTTGATATAGTGTCTCGTTGCTCTGAAAGGTGGGATTCCGCGGTGCTCCCTGACTTTTCTACTGCCTGCATTATAAGCTGCGAGTGCCAGTTCAATATCTCCGTCAAACCGACTTAAGAGCTTTTTGAAATACCGGACACCGGCATTTATATTGTGTTCAGGGTTGAAGCTGTCCTTTACACCAAGTGATCTGGCGGTTGTCGGCATCAGTTGCATAAGACCCTTTGCGCCTTTTTTAGAAATTGCTTTGGGATTATAGCTTGACTCAGCCATAATGATAGCCATCACCAAGGCAGGGTCAATCTCATAGCGATTTGCCGCCTTAAGAACTATAGGCTGAAAGAGATGCTCCGATGAATTCCAGTTGATAATGGGCGGGGTTTGATCCGGTTTGGAGGGGAGCGGATTTTTTTGCAAAGAAGCAGAAACTTCAGGCTGACCGAGCTCAGGTTCTTTTGTTGCGATCAGAGCAGTTTTAGGTTCCTCATATATGGACGGCATCACCACGCCCACAACTATTACAACGACGGTTAGCCACAAAGCCAGATTCATCGAAGGAGGATTTATTGGGGAGTCTTCTTTCATAATGAATCTTCATTTAAAATTAATGATTTGCATTATAGCCCAAAGCGCGCAGGATGTCAATAAAAACAGGAAATGATGAAAGGGAAAGCTATAAGAGACAGGGTTTTTGCAAAAAAATAGAATTGGCTTACATCCCCCTGCTTTTCGATAGTGTATTAATCAAGGTGCACCTGTCTGGCAGAAAGAATGTTCGGTAGAGATTTAATTTTTTCTAAAACCTTTTCATCCGCAGGCGTGTCAATATTTACCATACACAGGGCTCGGTCTTTAAGTCTTCCAAGCTGGAACCTGCCGATATTCAAACCGTTTTGGCCAAGGGTTGTACCAACATTACCTATAACCCCCGGTTTGTCTATGTTTTGAATAATAATCATTGATCCTTCAAGAATTGCATCCAAATAGATTTTACCGATACGCACAATTCTCGGATATTTTTTTCCGAAAACCGTTCCCCATATTTCGTCAAAGCCTTCCTGATGACCATCCAGCCTCACCTTGATTAGATTAGCAAAATCATCCTTTTCACCGCTCACAGTCTCTTTGACAGTAATTCCTTTTTCATCGGCAATGGTGGGTGCGCTTACGTAATTCACCGGCATATCGGTATAGGAGCCGAGGAGTCCCTTTAAAACCGCATGCGTTAGTGGCCTGGTATCAAAGGTTGCCGTATCTCCACTGTAAGTGATTGTTATATCATGGATTTTGCGTACAAGTTGCCCCATTAATGAACCCATTTTTTCAGCAAGAATAATATACGGACGGATCTGAGCCATAATTTCCCTAGATACCGAAGGAAAGTTGACGGCATTCGTTATGGTATCATCTAATAAAAACGATGCAATCTGTCTGGCAATCATATCCGCAACCCTGTCCTGGGCCTCACCGGTGCTTGCCCCAAGATGAGGAGTAAAAATTACATTTGGATGTTTAAAGATGGCAACAGAAGCATCCGGGGGCTCAACAGGAAAAACATCAAGAGCGGCTCCTGAAACATGACCGCTTGTCAGACCGTCATAAAGATCATCAAGGTTAACAATTTCTCCCCGGGAAGCGTTAATAATTCGTACACCCGGTTTCATTTTTTTTATGGCAGCTTTGTTTATCATGTTTGCAGTTTCTTTCAATCTTGGCACATGCAGTGTAATAAAGTCCGAACGGGCAAGGAGGTCATCAACAGGTAAAAGTTCAACATCAAGTGCGCCTGCTGCTTCCGAGCTCACAAAAGGGTCAGATGCAACAACTTTCATTTTCAGGCCATTTGCCCTTTCAGCAACAATCCTGCCGATATGACCCAGACCGATTATTCCTAATGTTTTGCCTGTGATTTCAACACCGGACAGGGTCTTTTTTTCCCACCTACCTTCCCTGAGAGATGCCGTGCCTTGTGGAATATTTCTGGCTAGAGCGAGCATAAGAGATATCGTATGCTCCGCTGTAGTAACCGTGTTTCCGCCCGGGGCATTCATCACAACAACGCCATTTTTTGTAGCTGCAGAAACATCAATATTATCGACCCCCACGCCGGCGCGGCCGATAACCTTAAGTTTTTTTGCTCTTTTTAGAACCTGATCGGTAATTTTTGTCGTACTTCTGACTGCAATACCGTGGAAATCTCCAATTATTTCAGATAATGCAACAGGATCGCTTGTGGTTTTGTCATTATCAACCACAACTTCGATCTTTCCGGTTGCTTCCAGAATTTCCCTTGCAACAGGGGACATGTTGTCTCTGATCATTACTTTGAACATAGATGCACCACCGCATGGTTTTTATATATACTTGTGAATTTTTACTTTCTTAAAACCAGCTCAGTTAAGCCTATTTTTCAATAGAGTAAATTAAAAACTATTTTGTAACATTTTAACAGCGTTTTGAAAAACATAATATTTTTATAAACGGGATTAATTGCAAAGTCAGCAATAAAATGATAATAAATAAAATTAGCTCAATATTATTCAAGATGTTTTTCTCCAATGCAGGCAAAATTACTGTGAAACCTTGTTAAAATGGCATTTGAATAATCAGGCCCTGTATTGTGGGATACTATTTACAAAAGGGTTGCAATAACGTATTGAAACATTGGCCCTGTTTTTTAACCAAGGTGGAGTTTTTAAATGAAGCTCAAGATAATTTTATTTCTGATTTGTGCTTTTGTAGTTTCCGGCACAAGTCCCATTGCAGGCGAGAAGATGCTGTCCTTAAGCGAAATCATGGATAAGGTTGAAAAAAGATATGACGGTCCCGATTTTTCAGCGTATTTTATTCAGGAGTCAACACTTAAGGCAATGGATATCTCGGATGTTGCTTCAGGAAGTATATTTGTCAAACGGCCGGGTATGATGAGATGGGAGTATGATAAGCCGGACAGGCAAACGATTACAACGGACGGCAAAAAATTATGGGTTTATAAGCCTGATGACAACCAGGTGATGATTGGCAAAGCTCCTTCTTTTTTTGGAGACGGTAAGGGGGCGGGCTTTTTGTCCGACATGAAGCTGATTCGTGAAAAATTTAAGGCTAGTTTTGAAAAAGAAAAAAGTGATCATGACTACGTTATAAAACTTTTACCAAAAGAGCAAACTGTCGGTATAACTAAAATCTATTTAGCTATTTCAAAAATAACCTTTAAAATAAAAAAAATTATTACACTAAACGAGTATGATGATGAAACCATAATTGAGCTGGTTAATTCAAAGTTTAATCTAAATCTGGATAGGTCGCTGTTTAGTTTTATTGTCCCCGAGGGGACGGATGTTATCATGATGGATGAATAGTGAAGTTAGTAAAACATGAAAAAAAATGAAAGAAAAAATAAGACACTTACTTAAAGAAAAAAAAGCGATTTTGCTTGCGCATAACTACCAGCCGCCGGAGATTCAGGATCTGGCCGATCTTTGCGGTGATTCTCTGGAGCTTAGTATAAAGGCGGCCCAAACCGACGCACAAGTTATTCTGTTTTGCGGCGTGCTCTTTATGGCTGAAACAGCCTCGATTTTGTCACCGGACAAAACAGTGCTTCTTCCCAGGAAAGACGCCGGATGCCCCATGGCCGATATGGTAACACCCGGGCAACTTAAAGCAAAGCTGGAAAAACTGCCCCCAATGCCGGTTGTTACCTATGTAAATTCAAGCGCATCTGTCAAGGCACTTTCGACTATATGCTGTACATCGGCAAACGCAATTGATGTTGTAGATAGTCTGGAGGAAGATGAACTTCTGATGGTTCCTGATCGAAACCTGGCGATGTATACTGCCTCAAACACAAAAAAGAAAATACATCTTTGGGAGGGATGCTGCCCTGTTCATGAGGGACTGACTACTGAAGCATATATAAAAGTAAAAGATAAGTATCCGAATGCCGTTTTTATGGCACATCCGGAATGCAGGCCGGAAGTCCTTGAACTGGTAGATGTTGTTACAAGTACTTCGGGAATGATACGTTACGCTGCTGAATCCGAAAAGAAAGCATTTATTGTCGGGACCGAGATGGGTCTGATTTATGCCTTGCAAAAGGCAAATCCTGGCAAGAAATTTTATCCGGCCTCAGCCGGTATGGAATGCATAGATATGAAGAGGATTACGATTGAGGATGTTGCAAGGAGTCTCGAATTTATGGAAGGAGAAGTAAAGGTGCACGAAAATATCCGGCAACCGGCGTTAAGGGCAGTGCAGCGAATGATTGATTTGTCCCAATAAAAAACACAAAGGCAATGAGACTGAGAAGCTCAGAAGCTTCATTATATGTTTTTCACAGAGACCTTTGTAAAATATTCAATTTTGAAGTCTGTGCTTATCTGTTCGAGATCAAGAAAGGCGATCCACCTGAAGCGGATTAACCACAGGAATACTCTGAGTATTTCGAGGAGTGAAATTTGAGCCGGACACAGAAATTGGGCAGATAAGTGCAAAGGTTTAAAGCCTCCCAGCCTCCTACCTTCCAAGCTTTCCAGCTTTACTACATATTATTTACGATTTCTTCCGGTATATCCGCATTAGTATAAACTTTCTGCACATCATCACAGTCATCTAAGGCTTCCATCAGCTTGACCATCTGCAGGGCTTGTTTCCCCTCAAGGTTTATAGTTGACTGTGGGAGCATTGTAATTTCTGCATCGATATATAAAATAGCAGCCTTATTTATTGCCGTTTTTACTGATTCAAAATCGTCCGGCTCAGTGATGATTTCAAAACTACCGTTATCCTCACGAACATCTTCCGCACCCGCTTCGATGGCAGTTTCCATTAAAGAATCTTCATCAACCGCTTTTTTTTCTATAGCTATATAGCCTTTCTTGTCGAACATCCAGGCAACACATCCGTTTTCACCCAAATTCCCGCCATTTTTACTGAAAATATGGCGAATATCAGCCACAGCTCTGTTTTTATTGTCTGTCACAGATTCAATAAAAACAGCAGCCCCGCCAGGACCGTAACCTTCATAAGTGCTTTCTTCGTAGTTAACACCTTCCAGTTCGCCGGTTCCCTTCTTTATAGCCCTTTCAATATTATCTTTGGGCATGTTTTCACTTTTTGCTGCTGCTATTGCAGTCCTCATCCTGGGATTAGCATCCTGATCTCCTCCACCCATGCGTGCTGCGACAGTGATTTCTTTAATTAGTTTAGTGAAAATTTTTCCCCGTTTGGCATCGGTTGCGCCTTTTTTATGTTTGATGGATGACCATTTACTGTGACCTGACATATTTACCTCCTGATTTTTAAGCCGTCGTCTTTCCTTTTGCTATAATATAAATCTCTTTGCTTGCTTTGCGACTGCTTTTTGGTTTGAAGATATTGCATGTGGCAAAACAGCTTTTTACAGAATCTGAAAATTGCTTAAAATCTTCTCCCTGAAATATTTTGCAGGCAAAAGCCCCACCCGGCAGCAGTACAGTTTGAGCAATTTTAAGGGCTGCCTGGCAAAGATTAAATGATCTTGCTGAATCAACGTTTTTAATTCCGGTGGTCGAAGGCGCCATGTCGCTGATAACCACAGTAAATTCATTTTCTATGGATTCGGAAAATGAATCAAAAGAGAAGATATCACCTGTATAGATTGTGACATGGGGTGGAATATTTATTGTCACAGGCTTAAGATCTATGCCGGTAACATGCCCTTTATTTCCAGTCAGTTTTGCTGCATAAAGCAACCAGGAACCGGGAGAGCAGCCCAGATCAAGAATTCTGTCGCCCTTTTTGATCAGGTTATACTTTTGCTGCATTTCCTGGAGCTTGTAAACAGACCTAGCCGGAAACCATTCTTTTTTTGCCCGGTGTGAATAGTGATCGTTCCACTTATTGTGCTTTTTGGCTGAGCGATTCATAACTTTAAGTATTTTTCATGTCAAGCGGCGAGACCTTTGAAAAATGCCACTTTTTACAAAGCTGTCAAACTTGATGGACTTAAAACAGCGTCTCAATACATTCAGCTACAGTTTTTATTCCTGTAATCTCGATATCTTTTATGCTCGACATGCGTTTTACGTTGCTTTCCGGGACAAGACATCTTGTAAAACCCATTTTTTTCGCTTCACCTACCCTTATTTCTACCTGGCCTATTGCCCGGACTTCACCTGTAAGCCCGACTTCTCCCAGGACTATGGTGGCTTCCGGAATAGGTTTATCCAAAAAACTTGATGCTACAGCAGAAACAATTCCAAGGTCAACGGCAGGTTCAGCGATTTTTACACCACCGGCAACATTCATAAAAATATCGTGGCCCATAAGATGCATACCTAATTTTTTTTCCATAACCGCAGTAAGGAGCGCAACCCGGTTTTGATCTAACCCCAGTATGGTTCTGCGCGGTGTTCCAAAACTGGTACTGCTGGCAAGAGCCTGGAGTTCAACAAGTATAGGCCGAGATCCTTCCATGCTGGCAGTGACTACCGATCCCGCTGCATTTTCCGGTCGCTCTGAGAGAAACAGAGCCGAAGGGTTGGCGACTTCATCCAGGCCATGTTCTTTCATTTCAAACACACCGATTTCATTGGTAGAGCCGAACCTGTTCTTTACTGCCCTGAGAATTCTGAAAACATGGTTTCGGTCGCCTTCAAAATATAAAACAGTATCAACCATATGTTCTAGAAGTTTCGGCCCGGCTATGGCACCGTCTTTTGTGACATGACCGACAAGAAAAGTTGGAATTCCAGACTTTTTTGCCATGAGCATGAGCTGAACCGTTGATTCCCTGACTTGGCTAACGCTTCCGGGAGCAGACGTAAGATCCGTACTGTACATGGTCTGAATCGAATCTATCACAAGGACATGGGGGCGAGTGGTTTCAACCATTGCAAGGATAGAATCGAGATCGACTTCTGATACAACCAGTATATCCGGGGATACAGTTGAAAGCCTTTTGCTTCTCAGGCGTATTTGTTTTATCGATTCTTCGCCTGAAACATAAAGCACCTTGTGGCCGGTATTTGCAAGGCCATAAAGTGCCTGTAGCATAAGGGTGGATTTGCCTATGCCGGGATCGCCGCCGATAAGGACAAGAGTTCCCGCAACAAGCCCGCCACCCAGTGCACGGTCGAATTCTTTAATCCCGGTAAGCAGTCTTTTTTCATCTTTAAGATCAATGGAGTCGATGGAGACAGGTTCTAAAGAAGATGCTATTAAACTGTGCTTTAAGCCTTTAGCCTGTTTAAGGACCTGCCTTTCTTCCACCAGAGTGTCCCATGCACCACAGTCAGGGCATTTCCCCATCCATTTATGGGCCTGATGGCCGCAGGCCTGGCAGCAAAATATTGTTTTTGCAGTTTTTTTCATGATTTGAAATTGTTTGAAAGTATGCTATTATACCCAAATTGAGAGAAAAACGCTAAATTGTCCATTGTAATATAAGGAATGTTTCATTAATTAATAGCATGTAAACGCAATACTATCAAGGCTAAGAATTCATCATTTGAGACTTTAAATTAATGATCGATTATCATATCCATACACAGCTTTGCAACCACGCCAGGGGAAAGATGAGCGCATATGTTAAGCGTGCGATTGAGAAAGGTTTAAAAGAAATATGTTTTTTGGATCACCTGACGATTTCTGAGCCTGGCAACAGGCTTTCAATGACACCAGGCGAGGTTCCTTTCTATTTTCAGGCAATACAAAATCTGAAAAATAGTTTTAGTGGCATTATCCGCGTAAAGGCAGGCCTGGAGATCGATTTTAGCCCGGGAAATACGGAGCTTGTTCAAGAGATCATAGAAACTTTTTCATTTGATGTTATAGGCAGTTCCCTTCATTTTCCGGGAAATATCGACATTGTGACCAGCAACTCTGACTGGAAGCAGGGACGGTTCGATACAGATTATGTGTACGAGCTTTATTTTGCCCAACTTAAAATAATGCTCAAATATGACTATTTCGATGTGATATGCCATCTTGATCTGCCGAAAAAATTTGGGAGGAAGCCGTCAAGAACTTTTGATAAAGAATTGGACGAAATCATAACCATTATCAAAGATAAGGATCTTACCGTGGAGCTTAATACCAGCGGATATAGCCACCCCGTGTCTGAAGCTTACCCGGCTCCCGGAATTATAAAAAAATGCCATAAAGCAGGAGCGAGCATGACGCTCGGCTCAGATGCACATCATCCCGACGACGTCGGCCGACATTTTAACAGAGCGTTTACTTTGCTCCGATCAGCCGGGTACACACACCTGGCCACATTTACAGAGCGAAGACGAGCAGATATTCCTATTGAAACCATGAGCTGAAAAACCGAAATGAAATAAAAGGTATAATTTAGCCACTAAGTCACAAAGGCTCGAAGCAAGGATATGAATGATATGATAATCTTCGTGTCTTTGTGCCTTAGTGGCCAAGCTATTATTAAAAAAAGGATAGAATACCCATGCCGCAAACAAGAAAAAACAGAAACCATATTTTAATCTTATCTTTCTTAATATTAATCATGATGATGCCTACACCGGCTCAATCCTTTCAAACGGAGGAAAATAGCAATTATTTTGATTCCCTTCAGGAAAAACTGATAATCGATGGCTTTGATAAAGAAATAATTAAAATCATTTACGGCAACCCGAAGGTTGCTTTTGAAACAAAAGGAGTTTCACTGTTTTTTGTGCACAGCGAAGCAAGGCTTGATTATAACCAGTATACGTTAAAACGCCAGATTAAGAAAGCCAGGGTATACATGAAAAAGAACAATACTGAGCTTTCACAGGCGGAGAAAAAATATGGAGTTGATAAAGAGGTAATCACAGCCATCATTCTGATTGAAACCCAGTGTGGCACCCTGCTCGGAAACAGGTCTGTTTTAAATACGCTTTCAACCATGGCTTCTCTTTTTGATTTCCAGGTCCGTGAAAAATTGTGGAAAGAAATATCAGACACCCCTGAACTTACTCGGGGAAGATTTGAAAGAAAAGTGGATAAAAAATCAAAATGGGCTTACAGAGAACTAAAGGCATTTCTTGATCATACAATCATTGAAGGAGTCGATCCTGTGGAAATAAAGGGTTCATATGCAGGAGCCATGGGTATTTCTCAATTTATGCCAAGCAATATACCAACACTTGCAAAAGACGGTAACAACGATGGCAGTATAGACCTTTTTAACCATGCGGATGCTATAGCAAGTATTGCTTTTTTTTTAAAACATCATGGGTGGAAATCGGGAATAAGCAAAAAAGATGCCCAAAAAGTCGTCCATCATTATAATCACAGCGAAAAATATGTTGATGCGGTTTTAAAAATATCTAAACTTCTGGAAGGCTGAAAATGACATTAAAAACGTTCACTATATTCTTAGGTTTATGCGTACCTTTCTTTCTAATGACCATTTGGGCTATTGTCGATGCTGCCCAGAAAGATTTCGGCACTGTCGGAAAAAAAGCTTTCTGGTGGCTGATCGCTTCAATTCCCTTTGTTGGATTTATCCCCTATCTTCTTTTCGGGTACAGAAAGGGGAAGAAACCAAATATTGATTGACATTAAAGCCTGTTTTCTATATTCATGGCTCAAAACAAAGGTCCCATCGTCTAGTGGTTAGGACGTCGGCCTCTCACGCCGGTAACGCGGGTTCGACCCCCGCTGGGATCACCATGCAATAGACAGAGCCTCGAAGATGAGGCTCTTTTTTTTAGAGGTTAGAATGTCCCGCTTTTCAAGCGGGATAACGCGGGTTCGAATCCCGGTGGGATCACCACTAATTTTCATAAGGGTTTACGAGAAGTCGTAAGCCCTTTTTTCTTACCTGAATTTCAGCCTCCCCACCATGATAATGAACGATCTTGTATCATGAAACCACAAATCTTGCCATATAGAACCGTCTCTGACATTGTTCGTGTAACATTTCGTTTTTGCGTGTTTAAGTGTACATTACCCATTTTTTAGAAATAACAAATAATTAGCTTGCTTTCTTTCTAAATACTATTATAGTATATTTACTCAATTAAGTCCTGTTTAATCTGCGGGACGGTTTCTTTCTGAAGGAATAATCCATTTGTCAAAGTGGCACCCTCCAGTTTGCGACGTTGAAAATTTTAAAAAAGGAGGATGTTATCATGACCAATGGAACTGTTAAGTGGTTTAACGACCAAAAAGGGTTCGGATTCATTGAGCAGGAAGACGGAGCGGATGTGTTTGTTCATCATTCAGCAAT
>Ga0114919_10001212_pt1 | contig 20718 bp, 14 predicted proteins | sample BlataG_FD_88682 | JGI IMG/M metagenome (GOLD analysis project Ga0114919, IMG submission 88682) | Deep subsurface microbial communities from Black Sea to uncover new lineages of life (NeLLi) - Black_00105 metaG | ecosystem: Environmental > Aquatic > Marine > Oceanic > Sediment | place: Atlantic... | reverse complement strand
CCCCGTCCCCCGACCCCCTCACCCCCCCCCCCCCCCCCCTCCCCCCCAGCCCCCCCCCCCCCCCCCCCCCCCCCCCCCCCCCCTATAGCAACAACTTCCTCCCATCATCCAATTCCATCTCCCAGTTCCTAGTATCCCCAATTATCATCGCTCCCTTCCCTTTCACTCCATTCTTATCTATATACCTTACCCCCCTCTCACCCAAACCATTGCCATTACCACTCATATTCCTAATCACCTGCATGGCATCCACTGCTCTTGGTGGGACCTCGAGGCCCTGAATCTCCACCCCACCAGATGCACCCAGCTCATGTAACACCTCTGCAACTCTTCTATACTTAGTATCAGTATTTTTATTGCTGCTTGTATGAATATTTGGTTTTAAGCCTTCTTCACCACTTTTGATGACACTAGCATCAACATCATCATCTTGTAGTTGTTGTGAACTTTCCGCCGCTACACTAGCAGCAGTACCCCTAGTATTTATAATACAATCATACAAGTCATGACCATTCAAACCCATGACTGCCATTTCTATCAGTGTCAGTACATCCTTTGTTTTTGAATCTATATTATTATTGTTATTATTCCCCATTGTCGTCACAGTCATAGTACTATCAGAACTGGGTACATTTTCTACTCTTCCCCCGCCATCTTCATTCAACACCAATAGCTGCTTAGACACCAATGTTGCACCACCAACTCTACTACTCCTACTCCTACTCCTACTATTACTACTCTTACTACTATCATCATCACTACTGAGGAGTGATAGCCAGTAGTGAAGGTCAGGATCATCGTCTCCAAAATAATTATTCTTCTCCAAAACCAGATTTTGAATATTTTGTAGGACAGGCAATGGGAATGCTAAGCCACTACTATTAATATCACCATTCCTACTACTGGTACCAGATTGCATGAGAGAGGCAGTAGCTTCAGAAATAGCCTTCACCAACCCCCTCGTCACCATCAATGACTGCACAGTCAACTTCATCCTCAATCCCATCCACACAGCTGCACTAGCTATCCTTTTATTATACTCTTCTCTGTCTTCAACTCTACCTTGTTGCACCAACATGTCAGCTTGGGACTGGTTGTGAGTTTCAATGTCTTGAAGGACATCTGACAAGGATACTTGGACCACTTGGGGAAGTATTGCCTCTTTCTTAATAGTAGTACTAGTACTAGTATTGTCTCTTCCACCATCCCCAGTTGTATTAGTAGTATTGCCTAGTAAGAATTGTTGTTGTAATACAGGAGTATTTGCAGCGATGCTATCCACTACATTTCCCACTACCAGTAAAGTCCTGGCAGCTAGAGAGATGCTTCCACAAACCAATGTTGCCAGTGCTCTTCCTACTGGTCCACCACCCAGAGCAGTAGTTCCAGCTCGAGAGAATGATGACGATGGAGGTGGATACCCTCCTCCTCCTCCCCCTCCCCCTCCCATTTCATCTCCCCCTCCTGCTCCAGTAAAGAACTGATCTTCAACAGATGTCATCATCTCTTGGATCATTTCGGTTACTTCTGGAGGCTCTTCCATTGCCTCTTCATCATCACTCCCAAAGCCGTTACTGCCTCGTGATGGAAAAGAAGGAGGAGCTCCTTTTCCACCTCCAACACCCCCAATAACAATAGCAGCCATAGCTTCAGTTCTAGCACATTGAATCATCCGTTGTATTCTCCGTGTTACCAGCCTAGCACGGATCATGTGACGTATGTGTTTTTGAACTATACTGTTTGCTTGTCTGAAGGATAAGAATAATGGCATCATTGCAATGGTGGTGTCGGCGTTGGTGGAGGACGTTGTGATATGGTAGTTAATGGTGGCGTCTTGAATGGTGTAGACTTGGAGATCTTTCAGATTGGCGAAGCCTTGCATTGGCATTGGTGATGAAATGGTAGTCCTACTACTGATGCTGCTTGATGGTTTCTTCTTTCCATCTCCATTACCATTATTCATTGCTGTAGCCAACAACATGAGCTTTCCAGGCATTGTTTTCATCATATGAAAGGCTGTATACAGAGGAAAGCTGGCAACCATTGACGTAAGAGTACTGCCATTCTTTTCTCTAGTGTTATAGCTCATCATATCTCTCTTCCTCTTCTTCTTTTCTTCCACTGCATACACCAGCATAGGCGGTGGTGGTGGTGATGATGGTGCAGGAGATTCTTTCTTACTACTACTACTACTACTACTACTACTACTACTACTACTACTACTACTACTACTACTACTATTACCTTGACTATTTCCAGCAAACAGAGATTTCAGAAAACCATTCTTCTTTTTCTTGGCTATTTTACTGACAATCTCTCCATCTCCTGATGCTATCTTCACGGTCTCATATGAATCTACCAGCATGGTCCTAATAGTAGTAGGTCCACTATCATCACCACTAGCATTAATTAAAGGAGCTGTGCTGCCTTGCATCATGGTAAAGGCCTGAATAGGGTGGGTGTGTTTACTGAGCTCTGCATACAATTCATCTTCATCTGGTGTTCTTGTTGATAGATCCATGGTTGCAGCTATGAGAAGGGCATCTGGACTGGGGGGTATTTTGCCCGGTGGGATTGGGATGAAGCAGCCACCTAGATAGGCGGTGGGAACAGTGGTGGGGGTGGAGGAGTTTGGAGATGATGAGAAGGTTGGGTATTGTTGGGTGGGGTTGATGAGTGGAGGCGTATATGTAGATATAGATGGTTTGGTATTGATGGTGTTGTTGTTGAGGAGAGGAGGAATAATCTCAAAGTCTAAAGAAGAGATTGTGGTTTGGTGATCAGATTGATTAAATTGCGAGGGAAATGAGCGTGTGATCAGCATTGCTGGAATTCTATGTGTAGTATGAGTTATGTAAAAAGTATTTCATGTGCATATGGGTTGGAATGCACAAGGTAATGGAGCTTTTCTTGCTTTTAAAGCTCATGGAGGTGCGCATGGTCAACTCAAAAACTTTCAAAAATACCGTGATCCAAAGCCATAATTGCTCTTGTTTCTACATGTTAGACATTATACGACATCGCTTATTAGCAGCGTAGCATAATTGTCTAAAACAGTCCAGGCTTTGAAGATATTTGATTGAATTAGCATCCAAAGATACAATTATAAGCTAGTTTCTCTCTCAAAACAAACACCACTAATCTTTTAATTCGATATGGGTACGTATATACAACCAATCGGTCAAAAGGTACATCCCCCACACCTTCTTCCCCTACTCCCATCGTCCCCACCATCTCCCCCACAACAAACAGGCAAAGTCTCTAAAGACAAGAGAGACATCTACTACCGCAAAGCCAAGGAGGAAGGCTGGAGAGCTCGATCAGCTTATAAACTCCTCCAAATTGATGAATCATTTGGTATTTTCAAGAATGTCCACCATGCTGTTGATCTCTGTGCTGCCCCAGGTAGTTGGAGTCAAGTCTTATCCAGACGTCTCTACCTTCCTGCCATCAAACGACAACAAGAACAACAAGTGGTAAATACTAATAGCACCATGGCCACTACTAAGATTTCAATACCAAAGATAGTAGCAGTAGACCTCCAACCAATGGCCCCAATTGTAGGCATCATTCAACTCCAAGGAGATATAACATCTGGAAAAACTGCCGAAACAGTCATCCAACATTTTGACGGCAGCAAGGCGGACCTGGTTGTCTGTGACGGAGCCCCCGACGTCACTGGTCTCCATGATCTAGATGAATACGTCCAATCACAGCTTCTAGTAGCAGCATTAATCATAGTCACACACGTTCTCACTCCTGGGGGTACCTTTGTAGCTAAAGTGTTCAGAGGAAAGGATATCTCTCTCATGTATTCCCAGTTGAAAACATTGTTCAAAGATGTTGCCATTGCCAAGCCCAAGAGTAGTAGAAATAGTAGTGTAGAGTCGTTTATAGTGTGTAGGGAATATTCACCTCCTGATGGGTTTCTTCCTTCAATGCTGAGGGACCATGTTGCCAGGATCAAAGCACATAATGATATTCATAATAATGGGGGAGAAGATTCAGTGGAGGTAAGGAGGATGGTACCATTTGTAGCATGTGGAGATCTTAATGGATGGGATGCTGATAAGTCCTATTCACTTTCATTACATGGTGTCAATAGTAATGGTACTACTACTACTAATATAGATGGTGATAATAAGGGAGGGGAAGGATACGTGTACAGGCCTCCAGTGCAACCACCGACAGCACCGGCATACATGAAGGCACTGGAGATGAGAAGAGGGAAGCGTGGATAATAATAATAGTGGTGGTTCTTAAAATGTAGCTGTAACGCTGAATAAATAATATAATGAATAGATCTGTATATGGTCAGATTGCTCTTTTGAAAGCTTTGCCAAGTCGTTGCAAGTGGTAATTAATTGTGTTGGCTGTCTTTGGTTGTCGTGCCTGTGGTGGAGAATATGAGATGGAAGTAGTTATGTTTTGGATAATGATGGTCAAGGTGGAATATATGTACAAATTGAGATGCAATTATAAAAAACTTACAGCTACTAATGAGCATTCTAATAGTTCCTTCTTTTGTTTAAGGCATTTGCTGTCGTCAAAGTTGTTGACCTGTAGGGTGGAGCGAGCGTTGAGAGAGCTGAGTGATGGCTTACTTCGAACGAAAAGTGGTGGTGCTAACCCGATCAACTAGACAGACTTACTGTTAAGCAATTGAATAATTCGTTCAGTTCTCCTAGGCATGGTGTCGACTTCTTTCCACGCAATGTTTTAGTTTTAATTCTAAGGACGTCTTTGCTTTTGTTGCTATTGCCCGTTCCCATACTGTTTGCTATTGTATTGTGTAGTTCGAGTGCACAGTATGCTGATATGTTAGTATCCAACGTTGAATTTGCCATATGCTAACGAAAATTCTAGCCAACCTAAACCCCATGCACGCCGCTCCGACGTCCACTCTCTCCAAGTCGGCTGTTCAAGAAGCTGGTTCATATCTATTACAATTCAATGATAAGTGAATCTTCAACAGCTTATTTTTTAACATCCTATTTATCGCACTTCAACCACCATTGCAGTGACCAGCAGTTTCAATTCAAAGAAATGTTGCCAAGGGTGGTGAGAAGCGACGAAACTGGGGGCAAGCCGGGGTCGAGTCGGGAGCTCTGCAGGCCATCAAATGAAGGTAATATTTCGATCCAACGAACACTCAGTGGTCATATTATTGTTGATATTTGAATACATAGCTGCATCTTGAATTGACATTATCTTTGCTGCTCCCATATTCCGGTACCTTTTTGTGCATCTGATCACATAATCTCCCCAACTGTTTGCTCACAGAATAGCTCCATTCTTTCCTTCCTAAGCTCAATTCAACCTTAAACTTTCCTTCAACTCGAGGCACTACCCAAACGATCCGTTCTCGTTGGTTCTTTCCTCCCCTCAAAACGCAGCAACCTCAACTGAAAAAACTGCTCCCCCGTTCCGCCACCCCACCACCACCACCATGGCTCCTAACAGGAAGGGTGGTGCCCAAACAGACCCCTCCATATCAATAATCTCCAAGGCAGAAGTAGAGGCTCGTGGTAAAGGGACCTTAGAAGATATTGACTCCTACACACCTTCATTTAAATCAGAGAAGAGGGTCTTCTTCACTGGACTAATGTTTCTGACAAGGCTTCCTTGTCCTGGATGTAGGTGTTCATTATTAGTGTTATCACAGTTATTCTCCCTTAAATCTCCCCCTTACCTTATCAAACTAAACTAATTTTTCATCCTCTATCCCTCTCCCTCCCTTTCAAAATCAATACTGTAATATTAACAGGGTGTGATCACCACCCTGCCTACTTGATGAGATCTGTCTTTTGGTTCCCCCTCATAGGCGCCCTAGTAGGCGCCTGGGGCGCTACCTTCCACCTAGCAGCCCTTGCACTATGGCCAGCCAACCCCTTCATTGCAGCTTCAGTGTCAACCCTGTCCACTGTATGGTTGACTGGATGTTTCCATGAAGATGGCCTAGCAGACGTATTTGATTCCTTTGGAGGAGGATGGGGAAAAGATCAGATATTAAGGATAATGAAAGATTCTCGAATAGGCACATATGCATTGATAGGCAGTACATTGGTACTGCAAATGAAGATTCAAGCTCTTGCTAGTCTTGATAAGGAAATGGTACTGAGAGCACTGATTGTAGTGCATTGTATTGCCAGATGGACCTCTCTCCCTCTCCTTTATCTAGTCCCCTACATCCAAGATGAGGAAGATGCTAAAAAAGGGCTGTACAACTGGTTTGCACAAAGTCAGAAGCTGCTGACCATTCCTAGGATTTTTCTAGGCACACTCATGACAGCGTGCATTGCAGTACTAGCAGTTGGACTAGACACAGCACTCTTGTTATTCCTCACTACCATCATAATGACCATCAGTGCTGGTTATTATGCAAATTATGTACTGGGAGGTGTTGTTGGGGATTTCCTGGGCGCTACAATATGTGTGACTGAGGCGGTACTGTACATGGTCATGATGGTGGATTGGAAGGGGCTGGTTGAGACAGAACAGAGGTGGCAGGCCTTGGTGAGGGTAGTGATAGTAGCTGCGTTGCCTGTTGTTTATAGCCGGAGGGTTATCCATTACAAAGGATCTTGTTGATTTTTAAGATTGGTATTATTAATAATAATTGCAGTAGCTATACCTGATAGTATTAGTAATAGTTTAATATTTCAAGGCATCTTCTAAAGTGGCCATCTTGGCTAGTGCAGCTGCAGATCTTAATAGAGGCAATGCCAACACAGCTCCAGTTCCTTCTCCCAACCTCAAACTCATAGATAATGCTGCTTGTGCATTATTTGCAGCTTTCAGTACCTCTCCTGCAGCCTTTTCTGCACTGCAATGTGACCAAAATAAACATTTCTCCACCTGATCATCTTCTTCCTCTTCTTCACCTTCCTTTTTATTCCTCCATCTTAATGCCAGCAAGGCAGCAACCCCAGAAACAAACCCATCTACTACCACAGGTAGCCTCAGCTCAGCTGCTTTTAAATACGCACCAACCATTGCTGCTATTTCCAGACCCCCAACTGCTTGTAACACACCCTTGGCACATCTATTTCTTTGTTGTATAAGCTCGTTATTTACTTCCAACCCCCGCCTCACTGCTGATTGTTTGATCTCAAGTCCATTATCATCTACTCCTGTACCTCTTCCACATACAACTTCAGGGGGGAGGTTTAGTAATGCAGCTAGAATGGTAGATGCACATGTTGTGTTTCCTATGCCTAGCTCTCCTATGCACACTGGACCTCTGCTGTTTATATTCCTTAGAGTATCACCACTGATAGAATGTCTATTATAATGGTTCAAAACTGCCTTTTTTCCTACATCTAATGCTTGGTCCAACATTTCTATCGACATAGCTGGGCCTGCAGTGAAATCATTGCTGCCCATGGCTACCTTGCAGTGCATTACTTCAATAGTACTAGTGGGATTGTTATTATTGCTTGAAATGTGAGAGAGGTCAGCGTCTAATCCGACATCAACCAAGAACAGTCTGCAATCGTTGGCAGAACATAATACAGAGCTAGCGCCACCACCATGAGCTATTGTCTTAAATACTGCTGCTGAGACTGCTCTTGGGTAGGCTGAGACGGCTTGGAAAGAGGTTGTAACACCGTGGTCGGCTGAAAAGATGAGAAGAGAGGCGGTGTCGTAGGGAATGGTTGGGGAGGTGGTTCGTTGGAGGTCGATGAGTTTAATTGTCCATTGTTCGAGTAGACCAAGTGAACCCGGTGGTTTGGCTTTGCTGTCGAGTGTTGCACGGGCCAAGTCTAAAAAGTTCATCACTTTGGGGTGATTTGAATTGAATCTGGCTAGATTTAGACCAAGTCACAATTAAACGCGATAAATTTTGATTTAATAGTTACTGGGATATGTCAATCCAATGTGCAGATGTCACATACAACCGAGAATGCATGTTTTTGCGTCGTATATAAGCTGTTGAGTGAACTGTCCAAATTTTGCTGAAGCTCAGCTATGCACTAGAAATTGCCTTATTTACAAATATGCTTGTTACTTCAACTAACTATTACTATTAATAAAAATAGAAAGATCACATGAAACCAGATCAATGTAGAAAACTGTCATTTGCTTTGAAACAGTGATGATTCCTCCCCCCCAGATCACTTTGCAATCCTGCCAGTATCAGTCTTGTTATTGCGAAGAGAACATATACAAACTCATCCAGAACTTCAATCACATCTCTCCACCAGGCATTGAAGATTCTCTGTTCGTCATCTTTGCAACTAATCCCACTCACCGTCTCCCCATCTTCTCCCAACGCTCCTCCCCTACTGGCCTCTGCATCTGGGATTATCACTGCTTCCTCATCCAAACCTCAACCTCACCTCCTCTGGTATGGGATCTAGACACAACCCTCTCCTTTCCATGCTCCTTTTCCCACTACATCACCCATGCACTCCCCCCTCTACCACCCACACTTCTACCCGACATGCAACGATATTACAGAGTCGTTCCTGCTCGTCTCTTTATCCAGCACTTTGCATCAGATAGGCGTCACATGCATGCAGATCAAGATAGTAATAATGATAGTATTACTTCCTGGATAGCACCTCCACCTCCTTGGCCATGTATACAAACTGCTGCACGTGTGCACAACCTTGATAAGTACCTTATACACAATGATGATGCTAATGATATGGATGATGAAATATATGGCACTGTGATGGATGAAAGTAGATTCATACACACATTTAACTTGTCCTCATAATAATAGTTAGCGACATTACTACCATTGTACTATTTATTTAAATACTTGCTCACACATTCACTAAGGGTATAAGTCTCCCTACCTTTATTGTTCTTTCGACTACTACAAAAACGTATTTATAAGTTAAGTTTCTTCTTCTTCTAACTATATAGCTATAGACAGATAACTATTATTTAATACAAAATTCTCCCAACCATAATCATGGACATCACTTTCCTCCTGCTTCCAGCAAATGAGCAATCTCAGGCAGCTGCATTTTCCCAGCCTTGGCCACAATCTTATCCATCTTTTTCTTAACATGCATCCTCATCTCCTCTACTCTGTCCCCCGCATCCTCCAAGATCTTTTCTCCCACCTCCTCAGCCTCCTCCAGCATCACTTCCACCTTATTCACCGTTTTGAGCAGCTTCTGGTGAACGGCTTGATGACTGCTCCACAGCTCATTCACATGGCCTTTGAAGGTGTCCAGCGCTTCCTTCATAGCGTCGGCAGACTGTTGGTTGTCTTGCAAGCATGTGGCTAGCTTCTTTTCAGAGGAGGCAATGGCTTGGCCCCAGCTGGTACGAGCTGCATCTGCTGCATTGGTCAGAAGGGTTTGAGCGTCTTCACTGAAGCCTTGAATCAGAGTCTGCTTCTTTTTCTCGGCGGTGGCTCGGCGTTCTGACATTACTCTTTGGAAGGCGGCTTGGAGCTCTTTCAAGGCATCATGTCCTGGACTTCTTCCAGTACCATCATCGTCACTGTTCTCCTCGTTCTCATCATCATCATCATCATCAGACTCATCCAAGGCAGCAAGAGGACTCGTATTTTTTTTCTTCATCTCCTTTTTCTTCTTCTTCTTCTTCTTCTTATTAGTGGCTGCTACTGGAGAGAGAGCAAATGACACCCTTGTTCCCGCCTTCTTGGTGTTCTTGTTCTTCCTAGTATTACTAGTGACGAGCGATGAGAGAAGATTCATCTTCCGAGGTTGTTGGTAAGCATCATCATTGTCAGCATTGTCACCACTGTCACTGTCGCTTTCAATCTCGCTCTCATTTTTGTCTTCGATTTCTGCCAAGAATGCTCTCTTTCCTCCTCCTCTTCCACCTTTACCATTGTTAGTGTTCTTCTTGAATGACGATGACTTCATCTTGCCTCCTCCTCCTCCTCTCTTATTCTTCATGGTGTTAATAATTGGAGACAAGACAGGATTCTTCTTCTTCTTCTTCTTCTTTGTAGCCTCAATCACCACATCTTCCATCTCCTCCTCGTCGTCATCATCATCATATGAGCTCTCTACAGGACATTGAGCCGAGGGAAGAAACTCGTCATCATCTTCACTCTCAGAGACTTCTACTGGTTCCCTCTTTACTTTTACCTTGACCTGCTTCTTCTTCTTCTCTTCATCAGACCAAGAATCAAAGTCAAACTCATCGTCATACATCTGTTGCTGCTGCTGATGATGATGAGGGGAGGATGTTGCCTTATTTGTAGTACCACGACGGTGGAATGCAGCAATGTTTGACTGAGTAGTAGCTGTAGTAGTGGTGGTGGTGGAGTTGGCAGTCTTTTTATTCACCTTCTTCTTATTGAATCCCAAGCCAGCACCATACTTATATTCATCTTCTTCCTCTCCAGAATCAGACCCAGAGTCGGTGGCGGCAAACACAGACTGCTGCTTAGGTTGCTGCTTCTTCTGTTGTGGTGGTGGCTGTGGTACTGCTTTGGCAAGCTTGGACAACCAATCATCAGTAGGAGCACTGGTGGTGGTAGTAGCTGCTGCTGCCTCCATGCTCATCATCTCTTCTCCCACCTTTTCCATCTTCCCGCTGTTCTTCTTCTTCTTGTTATTATTCTTCTGGACCCCCTGCTGAGGCTGATACTTGTTGTCTTCATTCTCATCTTCTTCAATCATCCCAAAATCGTCAGCCAGATCTGGAAGAAGGGAGGAGACATACTGGCTAGATGGTAGTTTTCCAAATGATGATGTTGATGGTTCTTCTCTATCTACAGCCATGGCACCAGGAGCTGGGCGGCTTTTACGTGCAGGGAGCTGTCTACGTGGTGGAGAATTACTATTGTTGTTGTTGACAGTAGTGGTGGTGGTGGTGAGAGGGATAGGGGAGGTCTTTCTACCACCCTTGGCAGCAGCTGGCTTGGTGACTTTCTTTTTCATGATACCGGGAGGGGAACCCTTGAGCTTTCTTTTAAGTGGAAGAGGCTGGCGAGAAGATGAGGATGGGGGAGGAGGAGGAGGAGCTGCTGCTAAAGCTGCTGTTGGAGCACCAGTGCCAGATCCTGGAGAGGCCTTCTTCTTCTTGTTGTTGTTGGTGGGAGTGGGAGTCTTCACTGGACCATTGTTGGCATCTTTATCCTGCAGCTGTTGGTACTGCTTCCTACTGTTATTAGCAGTAGTAATAGTAGCTGCAGCTGTTGAGTAGGGAGAAATCTCAAGATTCAACAAACCCCAGCTCACCTTCTTTGCCCCACCTCCTCCCTTTCCTCCTCCCTTTCCTTGTGAAGATGGTAATAATGGCCGCAGACTCAAATCCATCTGGCTCTCTGGCAAAGTAGGAAGATCAATACCAGCATGTTTAATATGATCAGCAACTATAGGAGCTCTAGTGGCCATCTTGTGCAAATTGTATCCATCAAACTTGAGAGACAGTCTCTTGTTGGTGTCAAACCCATCTAAAAAGGTGGAGAAACAGTCCTCATCTACATGGGGAGACCATTCGGGGTCAAATGTGAGATCTAAAGTGAGTTGACCAACAATATGGCTGGCAGATAGTCTGACATTGGTGAGTTTGTCATAAGGGAAGAAGACGCTCTCCGTCAATACTGCTGCTGCTTCGTTGGTGCTATCAAAGGCCTTGTTGAGATTGAGGGAGAAGTCTTTCTGGGAAGGCATGGGTTTCTGGGTCAAGATGAAATCAGGGCTGAGATTCTCACTACCGTCTTCATCTTCATCATCAGTGGTGACGAGTTGGAGATTGAATCCAGAGAGGCCCCAGTCACACCAGCAAGGCTCCTGCACTCCAGTTTTCACCAAACCAGAGGCAGCATTGCCACCACCACCACCACCACCACCACCAACTCCTTCTTCTCCAGCACAGGTCACCTGATGAGCTAAGAGAGAATAGACATGCGCATACTTGACAGAATTGTTCAGAAAGCGAGATAGCTGAAGGAGAGTGTTGAAGTTGGGGTTCCTACTATTGCTATTCCCGCTGGTGTTTTTGTTGCTTTCTGTGACAAGCTTGAGTAGAGCGGTGATGAAAGCAGGAGGCAAGGAGTCCACAACTCTGGAAGGAAGGGAACCAAGCTGAGCCAACTTGACGACAGCTTCCATGATGTCTGCCTGGAGGTGGATGTTACCGCAGTGGACCAAGACATGGGTGAGCATCTTATAGGCGAGGTCAGAGTTGAAAGTGCCAAAGAACATGGTGTCAGCAGCATTTTGGCCCACCAAGAGAAGGTCATTTAGGGCATAGACCGTGTCTGTGAGGAGGGCGAGTTCATCTTCAGACTTTCCGGAGAGACCGTACTTGTCGAGAAGAGATAAGAGGGCGGGAATGGCGGTGGAGTAGACGACGGTTCTAGCCTTGGCGATCTTGGTCTTTGTATCCTTATTGCTCTTGGTAGCTTTGGCTTTACCCTTTTGACCTTTTTGAGTGAGAGGAAGGCAGAGGATGTCGGTGAGAGCATTGACGATGCAAATCAAGCTGATGATGGTGCCTGCGTGTGAGTCTGCCAATAATGGTGGTGTTGGTGCCTGGATGAGAAGGCTACACAGAGCGTTTGCATACTTGGTGCTCACCGTGTTGTCGCCCGGAGTGAAAGCTGAGTGATGCTTGGTCTCTGAGATGGATAGAAGCTTGATGAGGCTTTCACACAAGGGAAAAGGCCAGCTGCTGGAGGCAGCTCTAACTATGAGAGTTTGAAGGGAGGCGAAAGCAGTGGGAGAGAGGTTGAGTTGGCCATGACGGGAGTTTGCCTCGTGTGCAGCAGCAGCAGTGACAAGGTCTGTAGCTTGGGCCTGAGTCGATGCTTTGCGGATTAAATTCTGCACATGATGGAAGGGACGTGTAAAATACATGTTAGATCGAGATGTTGAAGGCTTTAAAGCTATGGTTTAAGTTGACTGACCTCTAACTGCTGCATCTTGTTTTTAGTCGTTTAAAGGTGCTTCTATCGCTTTAATCATTCACTGGCAATAGGTAGGAATCACGTTAAATGCTTAGGTTGAGTTTGAAAGTGCTGCTGACGAAGGGTGAGTGATTTGCTATGGGTTTGATTTCAGAGGGGAGAGAGACAGCGAGGGGAGGAGAGAGAGCATGGCACATTCTCTCTCTGACCTCCATTCTTGTTCTTCAGGCATTCTTCACTATCAGCCGATTATACACTCTTTACATTCATTTTAATCTAATTATTCTTACTTATCCCGAAAGCATGATGCAGCTTTCCAAGGGCAGGATTACCCACCACTCTCTCCCTCCCTTTTATCACCGTTATTCCTCCTCCTTCCCCATCACCTCCACCCCCCATTGCCTTCTTCCTACTAAAATACGACTGCCAAGTCCCACAGCTATATATCTGCCCCCTTGAATTCACACAAGGAATCTCACTTGTCCTACACAGATTCCCAGCATCTGTCCCCGTCTTCAAGAAACACTTCTTCAACTCTTCATTATAGGAAAATGAATTACACCCCTCTGATTCTTCACACGCACTCATGCATTCTGCTGCTGTCAGTGGCACCTGACTCCCCACTATTCCCTTCTTCTTTAATTCTCCACCATCACCATCACCATCACCACCATCTATAATATCAATGTAAGAAGCAGCATCAAATGGATTGTATGCAAACCCTGGACTTCCTTCTTTGAATGGAATATCACCTCCTTGGTCACATGCCAGGTAGCCGATACCAGCTGTATAATAGTCCCCTTCCAACACCCCTCCTCTAGCTGCTGGAATAGAAGTACTACTACTAGCAGTATGCATGGGTACACACACATGGCCATCTCCCTGGTAGCCCTGGTAACAACTACATCTATAACTGCCAATAGTATTGACACATCCAGCGGCATAGTGGCAATCATGGGTACCTCTGATGCATTCATTGATGTCAACACTGCAGTCAGCTCCCTCGTAACCAGATCTACCCAACCTACTGCATTTGTACACATCATTGATATTGTTGGTACTGTCAGCTCCACTAGTAGGACTTGTACTACAGCTCTGACTATCGATAATACGACTTGTACTACTATCTGTCAAGTTTTTCATGTTTTGAGCAAACATCCTGGCCAGCTGGAAAGTACTATCGCTCTCAAAAACACCAAAAATCCCCCCTCTCTCACCGCCTTCCTCCTCCGGAGCTCTCTGCCCCTCTCCAAAGAATTGCCAAAACAAGGCTCCCTGAATGGTAGCACCGCCATTAACAATGTCATGCTCTGCTAGACCAAGTATATATCCATAATAGTCATCTCTAGCTGCAATGTATTCTTCATCGTATCCAAATACCCCATATTCTTCGATCAACAGAGGCTTCCCCAGCTGCCTCGCGTCCTCAGCGTGCTGGCTCAACCACATTTGAATGAAGCTTGGTTCAGGTGCCAACCAGGATTGACACCAGATATGTATTGAAACAAAGTCAATATGAGGAGAATCATGATCTAGAACAGGGTGTTGACCTTCGTCAAAGGCCCAAGAGTTGAGACCTTGGGGATTGGCTTCACTTTGGGGGACGTTTCTTGGGTAGAACCCCTCCTCTCCTACAGTCAGCAGATGATTATTGTCTATACTTTTGACATAGGCAGCCATCTCATCAATCCACAGCTTAAGAGCTCCTTCTCTCTTATACACTCTGGGCTCATTGATTAGATTATAACCGAATATAGTGGTGTCGTCCTTGTAAGCAACACCAGTGATACTGTTGGATCTTCCAACCACTGCAGCTACTCTTTGTTTGTACATATCCTTCAGGCCGTCGTCTGTGAAGAAATCTTCATGTTCCCCCCTACCTGCCCATTTTACCATCTCGTCTACACCTCCTACCTCTGACCAGTTGTCAATCAACACCAGCAGCACTCTGATGCCTCGTTTTCTCGCCTCGACAAGCAAATAGTCCAACCCACTGAAAGCGACTTCACTGTACTGTCCTGGACTTGTTTCTAATGCGTATTTGGGAGAGACTGTGTGTGCCCATGTTCTGATGAGGTTCATGCTGTTTGCAGCTGCTCTATCCAGGACGGTGCGAACCAATTGGGGTCCAGTGGTCTTGTCAGGGAGAGAGGCTCCGTAGAGAGAGAGGGCGCCAGCTCCAGACTCCATCAGCTCCCAAGAATTGAAGCCAGCTAAATAAAGAGGTCTGGGAGCACAATCTGGACCTACTACAAACCTTCCATCCCTGACTTTGACAAAGTATTTCATGTCTTCATTGATTTTTGGTAGCTGTAGCTGTTGTGGTCGTGGTTGTCTCACGATATTGGTTGCTGACACGGAGGAGGACCGAGGAGTTCCGGGCTCGGTAATAACAGGGAGGGAGTATTGGCTTTTACCGGAGAAGTAGAGGCCTATAAATGTTATAAAAGCGATAGATACGGTGAGTAGAGTCTCTCTATAGCTTTGTTTCTTGCTATCTATACTGTAAATCGATGGTTTTCTGCCATACAAGGGTGGCCGATGAGACCCCTTCATTTTCCCTAGAACTTTGGTCTATAGTGAGTATCTAATCATTTATACACGTATTGTCGTCTTGATCGATGCAAACACACGCTACATAACGTATTTAAACCATTACAATAGCAGCAACAATGTTACCGCTTTTCCTCATTACTTTCTCCAAGTTTGATTCACCGAGGTACCAGACCCATGGTCTCCCTCCTCTCCATCTTTTATTCTTCTACATACACGTTCTCTACCACCCTAATGCAAGCTAGCCAAGTAGCCCATCTCACGTTCCAACAACTCCTTTCCATAATCTAAATACTCTCTAGCCAATTTCTTCTGCCCTATTCTATATACCAATGCCATCCTTTCTCTCCCCGATATTAATAATGCCCCCTCCTCTGTCCCTCCCTCCTCTCCCGTCACTGATCTCATCATTAGCCTCTCATCATTCTCAAGGCTCCCAGTTCCACTCTCCATCCCCTCCAATTCCAACACTTTCAACTCTAACAATCTTACCAGTGTGGTCAGTAGAGCCATTCTTAGCCCAGATCTTTGTATGTCATTTGGTATCACACTCTTCCTACCCGCTATTGCCCCACTATTATTGTCATTTTCACCACTATTATCAATGCTCTCTAGTTCCCTTGTGAGGTCTTTGGTCTCCATGACAAACACTTCAAGGGTCTGCATAACTTCAGATGGAATATCGTCCTCCTCCACTTTCTTTACCACCTTTGTTTTGCTAGTATTAGTAGAGGCACCTTTATTCACCGCCACCTTCTTCTTCTTCTTCTTGTCGAGGAACGAGAGAGGGAGGAAGAGACGAGGAGCCAGCCCCCTAGAGTGCAATAAAGCAATTCTAGCTTGCATGACAGGATCCCAATCTGAAGGATGTTTTAATGGACACGGTACCATCAACACATCATTATTGTTATTTTCTTGGACGAATCCGTATAAAAAGAGAAGTTCTTCATTGCTCTTATCTCCATAGTTGATTGTGATCTCATTTTCTGGTTTTAACCTGGCATTTGAAGGACAGACAAGGGAGGTGGAGGAGGTGGCTATGGTCCATCTGCATTTAGATGAAGGGGAATAGTTGGCGAAATCGAGTCCTGGAATAATCCCTTCTTGGACTACTAGTTGGTTGGTATTGGTTTTATTTGATGATGATGTGCTTAGGAAAGGGACTGCCTTGGCTCTTGACCAAAATATAGCTTGAGCCCACATGAAATCATCATATGTTGGCTTTTTAGGTGTTTTAGTTGTAGATGAAGAGGAAGAGGAGGAGCTACTACTACCGCCACCACTGCCTCCTTCTATTGACAGTGCCAATCTAAAACACAAAGGTTCCAACACCCTCCATTGAGCTTTTAAAGTCTCTTTTCTCACCTCGGTAGCTCTGTACAAAGCAGTACCTCTCAACCACTGCATCTCGTGATCACTCCAAAACAGTGGCGTGTCAAACTGTGTCGGCAGCATCCTCACCCAAGGCGCAAACGGGGAAGCATTGCCTCGATTCTTTTCTATTATTAAATGCAATACAACAGCAATACGCTCCAATTCTGAATTGGGAATGATGTCATCTTGTAGTGCCTTGTTTAATATTTGATGGTACTCAGGAATGGTAAGAATATTGCTGCTGATTAGGGCAGTGTTGGTGGGGAAGATGGCAAGAGTGGTTTCTTTCCAAGGGGAGTAGAAGAGACGGGTGAATCTACCGATGATGCTAGGTGAGGTAGCTGCCTGTGTAGCTGAGTTGGCGATGATGGCTAGTCTTCCAGAGTGGTTGGTTGAGGAGGGTTTGCCGAAACTGATTGCATCAACGGTGGCACCTTGATGAGCGTGAAGCCAGTGTTTGAGGGCGGCAATGTTGACGGCTTCTGATTGTGTCGGCGGGGAAATGTATGTTGTGGCTTGAGGTGGAGCACGGCATTTGGAGTTAATGTCGATGAATAGGATGGTAGATGAAGCAGCAGCTGCTGCTGCTGCAAGGAGAGATGATGCTACTTTGGGTGTGTATATTTGCTTGGCTGCCATCTTGTTCAAGTGATCACCGAGACATGTCCTGTTTTCGTGCAAATAGTACGATGATATCAAATCAAACGTGTTTTATAACATTAGTTTCGAGAAGCTATTGAATGTTTCCAAGTTTGGTTGTTTTCAAAATAAAAGCCTAAAACTGTATTCTTTGCACAGTATGCCTTTCCTATCTGAAGGCCTCTGCTCGCTTGTGACCACGAAAAAACATTTCTAATTTATAAGATCGCATTCATACACATATCTTAAGACCAATGCACACCATCAAATCGACCCATTTGACTCGACTGTCAGGAACCCAAGGGAGATTCAACAGAGATGCCAGGCTTTTCCCCAAAGTAGCTCCCTCTCGCCATAGAATACAAGCCACCACTCAGAAACTCTACTCTGAATACCACACTCTGCCAGATGGTATGAAACTCGAATATCTCCACCAACCGCCCATCTCATCTCCCACCGCTCCTTCATTCTCCCGTCCAACCCTCATCTTCATTCATGGCTCTTTCCACGGTGCTTGGTGTTGGGAAAAGTACTTCCTTCCCTTCTTTGCCCAACATGGGTACGATTGCTATGCGTTAAGTCTTAGAGGGCAGGGTAATAGTGATAGAGGCAATTTAAAAGTAGCAGGAACACTAGATTCACATGCAGCTGATGTGTCCAGCTTCTTATCATCAATATTACTCCAACCATCATCATCATCTTCCTCCTCGTCAACATGTCCTCCTGTATTGATTGGTCATAGCTTCGGAGGGCTCCTAGTTGCTAAATATGCTGTCTTACAAGCCCAACAGCAACAATGGAATAATAATAGTAGTAATAATAATGATGGAGATTCAAATGACAAGGCTGCTCTTTTATCAGGAGCAGCCTTCCTGTGCAGTGTCCCACACGTTGGAAACGCAGGAATCATCAAACGAATCACACAAAAAAGCATCTGGAACAGTATCAGAATTACTTGGGGTTTCATAGGTAAAAGTTTCATCAAGAATATAGACGATTGCAGATGGCTTTTCTTTTCAGAAGGTCTCCCTGTCTTTGAGCTGCAAGAGTATCAACTGCAGCTGGCAGCATGTAGTCCAGTAAGATTGCTTGATCTTGCTGCATTAAATAAAGAACTACCTTTACAATGGCCCGATAATAACAGTAAAAATGGTAGTATGTTGCCTTGTTTTGTAGGGGGAGGGGAGGCTGACATAGTGGTTGATGTACCAGCAGTGAAAGAGCTTGCTGAGTGGGTGGGAGTTAAGCCAGTTATATGGAAAGGAATCCCACATGATTGTATGCTGGATGTCGAATGGAAGGTTGTGGCTAATGATTTGAAAAAGTGGTTGGATGAGTTGTAGATAGAGTTTATTCATTAGAAGGAGAGTATAAGTCAGATAGAGAAAGCAGTTGGTGATGATGGCAGGGAGAGAGAGAGAGAGAGAGGAAGAGAGAATCGGAGGTGCCTTGGACGGGATGAAGACAGGAGGGAAAGCTGTTTTAATTGGAGGCAAGGGTTGTTGGTCGTTATTAGTTTGGTTTGAGAAGAACTAACAAAGTAGAAACACTTCTAGTTCATCTATTCTATTCTACTAGTGTGTAATAGTAGCTGGTTTGACCAAGCAACACAGAAAGAGGAACATATACTCATTTCTTTGTCTTATAACATCAAAACTGCGGGTCCCTCCGCCTCCTACATAGTAAGAAGGGAGACCTGCCACCGAGCTTGCAACAATGGCGACTGAAGCGTACTGACTGGTCCCACAATGCTAGTGCGCTCCTGGCCACAGCTGTTGGTGTGGGTGGATGGGGGGGGACAGACCCGCTGCTGTTGCCGTCTTGGGGCGTAAGTAGAGTAATGAATAAGAAACAATAAAATGCTTGCTTTGTTTGATCTAAACTTAACTTAATATCTAATAAGAGTAATCTATTGAAAACTACCACCCATCTCAACACTTCATCATCGATGTGCTGACCCTCAATTCATATGGAAGCGATTTAGTGCACATGACATGCCGTTTCCCTCCCTCCTCCATCACATCAATCCTCCACATTCTACAATATGGTTGATCTTTCACCAACATCTGAATCAGCTTCTTTTCTTCTTCACTCTCCGCTTCAGCCACACATGTATTCATTGCACTACCACTACTTCTAGCAGTATCAGTAGTTGTTGTTATCGATGATGCAATCAACCTGTTTGCCAAGTTCCTAGCAGCAATATCCAGCAATTGGCTGTCTTCATCATCGTTATCATAATTGCTGCCACTATTGTCTCTTCTTCTTTGTAACTTTAGCAGCAGTGATTGTGCTGCAATGACAATGCACTCAGCTCTACCCATCTTCTTAACAAGATCATCCAACCTCTCTCTTCCTACTCCACTATTATACACTTCATAAACTGGAGATGAATGTGAAGAAATACTATCACAAACATGTAGAGGAGTGAGGGAGATACCTGTCAATAGAGTTGTTTGAATGTCATGAAGAAGAGACTGCATATGAGGCACCACAGCGGGCAGACCTTTGTCGTCACTAACACCAGCAGGAGCAGCAGCAGCAGGAGCTCTAGATAACAACAACCCACCAGCAGAAAATCCCAGTGTAATCAGCTCCCCAAACAGTACGGCTGGCGGTATCGTTTCCAAGAAATGCAATGCCAGCTCTCCCTCCTTTTCCGCATCAAACAAAGGCTTTTGTCTGCTGACTGGTACTGGTTTAGCTTTAGACCACAACCTATGCCAGACATTACCAGGATCTTTCATCCTCGATGAAAGATTATTTTTGTTTTCATCCCAGTCTTTAGGAGAATGCCACCTCACAAAATCAGCAAACTCCACTGTATGTCCTCCTCCTCCTCCTCCTCCTCCTCCTGGATTTGCCGCTTTGAATGCCTCCATATCTGAGAATAATAAAGGTCCTGACAATCGAAGACGTTGTTCTGTATCTGCAGCCTGGACAGCAGCAGCTTTCTCTACTAATTGATCTTCTGTCATTGGCGGTACTGCCTGGGTCAGTGGTACCCTCAGTGGTACTGCAGGATCATTAGAAGAGAGTGATGATAAGATGTAGGTATCTGGGAGGACAGTGGCTACACCTTGAGCAGAGAGAGGGCTGCATATTCCAGTCTCAATAGATACTCTATTTTCTTCTTCTTCTTCAGCTGAATGGAAGCTATTTCCATCCTCCTCTACATTATTATTATTATTATTATTGCTATTGCTATTGCTATTGCTATTGCTATTGCTATTGCTATTGCTATTGCTATTGCTATTGCTATTGCTATTGCTATTGCTATTGCTATTGCTATTGCTATT
>Ga0114919_10001210_pt1 | contig 20740 bp, 17 predicted proteins | sample BlataG_FD_88682 | JGI IMG/M metagenome (GOLD analysis project Ga0114919, IMG submission 88682) | Deep subsurface microbial communities from Black Sea to uncover new lineages of life (NeLLi) - Black_00105 metaG | ecosystem: Environmental > Aquatic > Marine > Oceanic > Sediment | place: Atlantic... | reverse complement strand
TAAAATATACTAAGTAGTGAGTGCCTTCAATAAACTTTTCTAAATAAAGACTCTCTTCGTCAATCTCATTAAAATCGTGAAAAGAATTAATAATTTTCACATCCTTACTTCCAGAGCCAAAAAGTGGTTTTGAAATAAGTGGTAAATCAGATTTTTTTAATTGAACTTTTAAAGTATCAGTAGTTCCCATAAAAACATTTGGAAGTAAGAGATTAGTATTTTTAATAGAAAAGTAAGATTCAATTCGATTTTTATGTCGATAACTAATATCTGTATTTGGGATAACGGGAACATTATTCGCTTCTAAAAAATAACCCGCATAAAGATAAAATAGATGCTTAGATTTTAATATGTAAAAATCGTTTACTAAGAGAGAATCATTAATGCATAGATTGCTAGCAGTATAAATATTCACTGTATGTCTATTTTTTTCTAAGTAAAGCTTGATTTTACTCGTGAAATTTCCTGTTCTTTTTGATAGTATTCCAATTTTCATTTTATTTGTTAAACTTAATTTTTAGCTTGTTTAATTAAATAGTCTCCAATAATTTGTGAACCATTTTTTATGTAATTAAAATTGGGCGACGAATTTATATCTGTTAGGAAGAATTCACCTTCCTTGGATTTTAGAAAATCTAAAGAACTTATTTTTAATCCTATCGTTTTTGAAGCTTTTAAGGTAATTTCTTTTAGCTCACGAATTTTATTAATTTTTCGTCTAGTTTTCATTTTATCGGGATTTACTAATATTGGTAGTTGTTTGTAATAAAACAGGTCATCACCAATGCGATATACTTTATATTCCCATTTACTTTTAATAAATTCTTGATAATAAAGATAAGTATATTTTGCTCTTTCTCCATTCACTTCTTTTAATGCTCTCTCATCAGTTACATTTAAATGCCCATTAAATTTATTAATTTGGGCTTTAAATGCGTAATTTTTTTGATCCATGATATTTTTTATAATGTAATCATTAAAAGGTGGAAGAATTCCTTTAGCATTCAAAGTAAAATTAGGGACTCGTATTCCTGATTTTCTTAGCAAAGTACTATTTAAAAATCTATTAATTGCTAACCATATTCCTCTTGATGAATTAATTACAGGAATATCTGTTTCTCTTTCAATCAACTTTATTAGATTTAATATTAAATCACCTTTAGCCTTGACAAAAAAGATATCCTCATTAAAATCAAAGTTAGAATAATCTACTAGATAATCTTCTTCAAGATATAGAGAAATTTTTGCTACTGTCGATAAATATTCAATAAGTTTTGAGGTTTTTTTCTGCAAATGGTACTTATCGATAATAATACCAATTTTTATCAAAAAATTAACCTCTTAATTCAATTACTCTAAATTCTAAAAAGATATTTTACTAACAAACTAAAAAAATTCATACTTTTATAATATAATGAATTTTTCTTGATTTTATTATTATAATCTAATTCTTCATTAATGAAAAAAAAAAAATAATATAATAATTTATCTTTCTTCTTGAATTTCTTCCAGAGTTTTACCTTTAGTTTCATATGGTTTTACGAATAGGGCAAATATTGGTATAATCATCAATAATCCGGCGATTATCCAAAATCCCCCCATATCTGGGAATGCGACTAATAAGGTATAAGCAAGTAAAGGGCCTAGAACATATGAAAGACGTGCTGCTGTAGCAGTAATACCTGTGCAAGTGCTCCTAATATGAGTAGGGAAGATTTCATTGAAATATACCATAATATATGCTAAAACCATAGGCATAAATAAATAAATCATCCAAAAGAAGATTGGTAATGTAGTAACTCCTAAAAATACAAAACCAATAATAGATCCCCCACATCCAACTACTAGTGTTAAATTTCTTCCTAATTTATCCATCAATATCCCTCCTAATAATGCACCGACCATTGTAAGTAATCCTCCAATCGTCAATATAGATCTATATCCTTCAGAAGTTAATCCAATGACATTCATATAGTAATAACCCCCCCATGTTGTGCCAATCTTAAATGAGACAGTCCACACACCATAAACTAACGTAGCAATTAAGATATATTTTAAATCTTTTCTTTTTAATGATTTAAATGCGGCTTTTATTTTTAGATATTCATGTCCCCTCTCTTCATGAGCCTCAAGCCATATCTGAGGTTCCTTCATAAAGATCCATAGTATTATAACTAAAATCATTAAAAAAAACATTACACCGTAAGTCCATCGCCATCCAAAAGCTTCAGCAATAGGAACTCCCACAAATGCAAATATCGGAATTAAACCGATAAGAAAAGTAAGTCCTCCATAAAGTCCACGTTTCTTTGGTTGTGATTCCTCGACAATAGGCAGTTCCCACATATTCGAAAGCGTCGCTGTTATGATAATCGAGTATAATATCATAAATAAGAGAAAAGTAAAAGCCGTTATTCCAATTAAAAGTGCAGGAACACCCAATACAAGAAGTAATAAAAGAATTCCCTTTTTTCTACCGAAAGCATCTGAAATCCAAGCAATAAAAAAAACAGCAAATGTGATAATTCCGAAGATCCCCTGCCATAAAGCAAAAAATTCTGCGGTTATACCAAAATCTGCGAGCAAATAAGGTACTGCGACCGATTCAATTTGAGATAGATAATTGTCCATCAAACCTACTAATCCCATAAATACTACAAGATAGAGCATGTATCCTTTTGATCTCTGAGATAATTTCTCTGTTTTTTCATCCTTATCTTTAGCTAAGGCATCCAATTTTGACATTTTATTATTTCATCTCTATTATTATCAAAAATTTTATTCTAAAATATAATTAATTTAAAAATTTTTTATTAAATTTTTTAAGAATATTATATAAATTAATTTTGAGCGATATTCTTTTAAGTTTTTCTAAATTAAAAATATTATTTCAATCAAAGTACTTAATGACTAAAAATACACTCAAACAATACATTTATATATATGGTTTGCTTTTAAGAAATCAAATTAATAGGGTTTTTTAAATGGCGAATAATATAAAAAGGAGATATGTAGGAGCCATTTGTAATAGGGATCTTGAGGTTTTAGAACATATCAAGAAATTCCTATTAAAAAATTACAATATTTATATAGTCAATTTAATGAAAAATGGACCTGAAAATTTTAGTGAAAAATATTTAGAAAAAAGATTGAAAAAATACCCAATTTCCTTTTTAATTGTAAAACTTACGACTCAAAAATCTAATGAAAATATCTACAAAGTTATTAGAAACATTTTTCCAAATATTCCAATTCTAAATTCTTTAAATTCTGTTCAAATTTGTGAGAGTAGAAAAAACACTTTTGAATTAATCAAGAATAGTTGTAAGAAAATTCAAACACCGCTCACTTATTATACCAAACAAGACGCTTGGAAAGCGTGTCAGGAAGGTACTAACATTATCGTTAAGTTGAACTCACATAACATACCAGAGCTACCTAAAAACGATAGAATTATTGGAATTGCTAAGAACTCGAAAGAATTAGTTGAATTGATTCAAAACTATAACGAGAGTAATTTATTTTTACAGGAATATTTAGGTGAGCATAATATTATCTATAAGGTATATGTTATAGGTAATTGGGTTGTTTCAATTACTTCGCATAATCGCTTACAAAAAAATGAAGATTTATCTCCGTTAGAACTAATCCATATTAGAGTTCCTGTAGATGAGCGATTTAAAAGAAGGATTATAAGATTAGGACGAAAGTTTGGAATGTCTATTTTTGGATTAGATTATATTATGACTGAAAAAGGTCCTTACATTGTAGATGTGAACGACTTCCCAAGTTTTAGGAGTATACCTGAAGGAGTGAGTTTGGTTTCAGATAACATTTATAACTTAATAAATATGAGAGAAACTTACCAAAGTGCGCTTATTAGAGCAAAAAGTTAAATATGGAAGAGAAGAAAAATTTCATTGAGTTTACCTTTCCCTTTTATTTTCTATAAACTCTACAAGATGAATTTTTGCAATGTGATCCTCTAATTGTTCTGGAGGATGTTTATTAAAGAAAGAGCAAGCTGAGTGTAGAACACCTCCAATTTTACGATCTTTAGCGATTTTAGAAACTCTAATACAATCTGCGATTACTCCCGCAGAATTATTTCCATCTTCCACAAACATCGTAATATCAACCCTAACTGGAGCACCTCCAAAAATTCGACCTTCTAATCTCATATACGCTTCCTTTTGATTCTTTAAGAAAGGAATATAGTCTGCAGCTGAGATTTGACATTCTACAGTGTCTTTATTTTGAAGATTTGCTAAAACTGCTTCAGTTTTAGATTGACGTTTTCCTTCTTCATAAACTAATTTTCCATTGGCTTTTGGAGTTAATAAATTACAAAAATCTGACGATCCTCCCCAATCTAATTGAATTGTGCGATCGAGGATTGCTCCTCTCATAGAAAAGAGATTTGTTAATGACCGATGGATAATAGTAGCGCCTATTTGTGATTTTACATCGTCACCTATTAATGAAAGGGATAAATCTTCGGCTTTCTTTACGATTTCAGAGTCCTTCGCTACATATGACGGCATTCCATTAACAATACAAGCGCCAGCATTGAGAGCCGCCATAGCATAAAATCTTACTGCTTTATGACTTCCAGTAGGAAGTAAGATTACTGCGACATCAACATTTCTCTTTTTTATCTCTTCAGAAGCATCAGAATCCAGCTGATTATCATCAACAGGAATAATATGTTTTATATTACTATTTAATCCATCCATAACTGAACCTTTTATTACTGGAGCGTTTAAAAAACCAGGTTCAAATAGTTCCATATTGCAATTTGGTTCAATAAAAATAGCTTCACTTAGGTCCTTTCCTACTTTATTTGAATTAACATCAATGCCTAGCACAAAATTTATATCACTAACGCTATATTGAGTAATTTCTGGTAATAAACCTATGATATTATCTGGATTTTTCTTGTAATTTTGTACTCCTTGTACTAAAGCAGAACAAACATCACCACAACCAATAATGCATACATTAATTTTGTTTGCCATGATATTTTCTATAATTAAATGATACTATTTAAAACATTTTAAAATTTTTGAGTATTATTTCCAAACCAAATAATTGGGAATATCAGAAACTTCTACTATGATCGAAAGAAGGGGATAAAATTAATTTAAAAACCAAAAAAAAAAAAAGAGAGAAGTTCTATTTAGTTCTTATATTATTCTCTGTTTACAGTTTCTTTTACTTTCATGAAAAGTGGAATAGAACCAATAAAAAAGATAGGTCCAAGAATGAATATCCATGGAAGGCCAAAAAACATAGCCACTAAACCTCCCGCGAATGAACCAATAATTTGTGATACTGTATTCACAATATTTAAGATTCCAGTGAACTTTCCACGTTTATATACTGGTAGTAAGTCCTGAGCCCATGCGTTAAGAGGTGTCACTAATGCTAATACTCCAACTAATATAAATGGCAAAGAAATCATAAATATTATAATATTTGGTTCTGTCTGACCTATTGTAGTAAATGGCATTAGGAAGTATCCAATACTAACAAGTATAATAGATAATGGAACAAACTTTTTTCTACCAAATTTATCTGCTATCCTACCTAACATTATTGTTGTTATGAATACGACGGGAAATGCAATTGCGATACCTAATAAGAGTTCTAATGTGCTTAAACCCAATGCAAAGATAAAGATAAAAAGAAATGGCATGATTGAAGCAATTCCAGATTGAAATATCACAAATGCTAACGTAATTTTATAAAATTCTTTCTGAGTTTTCAATTCTGCAATAATAAATGTTTGTTTCAATTCAGTAAAAAACTTCTTCTTTTCTGGAAGTTCGGAAATAGGTTTTTCTTTAATTAAAAAAAACCCAATAATTCCAACTAGAGCAAAAAGAATCCCTCCAAAAGAAAGTAAGATAATATGACCTTCTTGTGTAATAATAGTTCCCGTAGCACCAGGTCTGGGATCAGGGATCCCAAATAATTCATTTCCAAGTAATAAAAACGCAACTCCAATTAACAAACCTATATAACTAATCGAATTTATGAGACCATTTGCTCTACCTCTCTTCTCAAGCTCAATTGTATCTGGGATCAGAGATCTTTCAGCCACTAAAAACGCATTCGAAGCAATTCCTATAATGAAAACATCAATAGTTAAGCATATAAAGTAATTCAATGATAATCCATAAAACATCATTGCAATACCTGCTACGATTCCCATAAGTAAAAAAGGTCGTCTTCTGCCAAATTTGGTTCTTGTATTATCACTCATAATCCCCCATACAATCATTGCAATGAGCCCTACAGTAGCAGATAAAGAAACCATAACCGATATATACAGTTCTGGTAAAAACAACACGTGATCTATATATGTATTGAAATAATTTTGTTCAAAAAAGAAGAATAGATAGTCTCCCATATAGAGCAATCCAATTAACAGTACTTGTCTTCGAATAAATTTACTAAATGTTTTTTCTTTCATAATAATCCCCATTTTATAACTTTTTTTGGTAAAAAATACTTAATTTAAATTAATTTTTAATTTTTAAAAACATTTCCAATATAGTACCTTTTAAATTAAATTATTCAGCACCTAAAATGCCTAAAAATATAGTTTTTTCTGTTAGGGAACATGAAATCATGAAAAGCGTTATAAATAAGCTTAAAACTCTTTCAGATGTCAATTTATACTTTCATGATCCCACAAAAAATTTTTTTAACCTTTCCAGAATGCCTAAATCGATTAAAGAAGCAGATTTGATTATTGTTAAAGTTAGGAACGATTGTTCTATTGATTTGCTTCACTTTGCTGAAATAAATAAAATTCCGATGTTACATAGCGTTTATACAGTTCTAATGTGTAAGAACAAGATCGCTCTTGATTACGCTCTAAGAAGAGTCTTTAAAAACAACCCTCAAATTAGGAAGCATTTTGCTCTACCAAATTCTTGGAATAATAATATTACAGATATTCAAAAATTTAAGAAATGGGCAACTTCGAAATTACCTATTGTACTTAAAAGTCATTATCAACACGATAAATACAATAGATTCAATTTTTTAGTTCGAAAGATAGAAGAAATAGATATTTTTTGCGAAAGATATAAATATTTATTATACTACGACATCTACATTCAAAAATTTATTGAGTGTGATGGCTTAGAAAGAAAGATCTATGTAATAGGAGACAAAACGTTTGGGATTATAAGAGAAAATCCGATTTATATATATTTGAAAAAAAAGCCCGATAATATCGATGTTGACACCATCAAAAGAAAAGAATTTAAAATAACTAAAGAAATTCATAATCTAGGCCAAATTCTTTCAAAAGAAATGAATTTAAAAATATTTGGGTTCGACTTGATTCAGCCCGTCAATAACGATAAGTATTATTTCATAGATCTTAACGATTTTCCAGGATTTCGAGGAATAAAGAATATTGGAAGTATATTGAGTGATTACTTAATTAATTTTATCAAAACAAGTTAGAACATATCACGAATATTTTCTTAAACCTTTATCCAGACATTTTTTTATCTCGTCCCGAGCTTTGCGAAAACCTTCAAGTCCTTTCATTGAAGGGTCTTCAATGTCCCCATTTTCTCCAGCAAATTCTCTTAGAGTGTAAATCTTTTTATTATCTGAATCAGAATAGTCAATAATTTCTTGTTTATGTTTATCAGTTAGCGTGAGGATTAAATCTGCCCGTTGTATTAATTCAGGTCGTTTTTTTAAATCAATCGAGACAGAATCTTCTGGTAGGTCTATGAAAAATTCTTTCATTACAAATTTCGCGTCAAGAGAAATAAGCATTCCATCTCTAGCGTTCGAAGAAATTCCACCAGAATTCACCTCTACTTTCATATTATTACGAGCAAAGAAATCTTTTAAAAATCCTTCTGTCATTGGACTTCTTGCGGTATTTACACTACAAACTACTAAAATTTTGCTGTATGGAAAATTCTTAAGTTTGCCATTCGTCGAGGACTTCACGATTTTAACCCTTACACAAAACTTTTCTTTGCTACGAATTTTATTCCCTTATTTCTCATATTCTCTAAAGAGCTAGATATGTTTCCTGGGGGTAAATCTATACCTTTAGTTAAATTTACTAAAAAGTAAACCTCAAAACCAAATTCGATACCATCAATCGCAGTAAAATAGCAACAATAATCTAATGCTAATCCACAAATAAAGATTCTTTTAATATTCAATGATTTCAAAAATCCCGCCAAACCTGTTTCTGATTTTCTATCGTTTTCAATAAATCCAGAATAACTATCTACATCAATATTATAGCCCTTACGAATAATAGCATTAGCTAAATCAGTTTTTAATTTTTCGTGAAATTTTGCACCTTGTGTGCCTTGAACGCAATGATCTGGCCAAAGAATTGGACCAATTCCTTCGGATTGATACTCATCTCCGGGATTTTTCCCTGGATAGCTGCTTGCAAATGACTTATGATTTTTTGGATGCCAATCTTGTGTTAATACAACTATCCCATTGTTATTCTTAAAAATTTCAGCGATTAAATTAATGTCATCTATAACCTGATCGCCTTCTTCGACAGGTAAAGCTCCCCCTGGCATAAAATCATACTGCATATCAATTATGAGTAGTGAATCGTTGCTGTTAATCGTAATATTTTTTTGAAAAGTTATATTCTCAATATTCATGGTACCACCTATTTTGAAATTTAATTATTAATAAACTACAACTTGTAAAAAAATTTATTTATAAAATCTCATTTATTATTATTAATTTTCTATATTTTTGCGCTTGTAGTATAGTGGTAATATGCTGGCTTCCCAAGTCAGCGTCCCGGGTTCAATTCCCGGCAGGCGCATTTAATTATTATCTCTACCAAGAAAGCCCTTTAATAAATCTTAAATCAGTAATTAATCTTTTGGCTTCATAATTAGGGACTTCCATGAAAGAATAAAATTCATTTTGCCAGAACGCTTTTCCAGATGTTGAAGATCGAATATCCTCAGCAAATTTAATAGAATTTCTTACTGGTATGAGTAGTTCTATGATTGCTTGATAATCCTTTTCTTGGTTGATATTTTTTATTTTTGCAGAATACTTAGAAAGCAAAGAAAGCGTATTTTTTATGTAATCTGGGGGTAATTGAATAATTGTATGGTAAATTGGTTCAAGTAGGATGAGTTCAGATTCGTTTAAAGCCTTTTTAATGGCATCGTAAAACATCGCGGATAATTCTGTAAACGAATTTTCTTCGTCAAGCTTATTTACGACTAGTTCTTCAATTATAACTTTTAGACCTGTTAATTTTTCGCCGCATAGTGGACCATTTAATAGAATTTTATCAATAATTTCTAAAATTGTATCTTTCAAAAATTGGTTTAAATCATCTTTTAAATTATAAATTAAGACATTATTACCATCGTAATATGTCCAAAAGTCTTGGATTTCATCCGTTGTTAAATCTGTAAATTCTTCTAACAATTCTTTCAATCTTGCTACTGGTTTTATAGACTTAAAATCATGAGTCCGGAAGAACCTGCTTGTTTTATCATTTAAGAGTTCTATTCTAATTTTTAGTGAACTTTGATGGTTTAGTGATTCTACAGCTATAGTAGAAGAACCGTATTTGCAGGATTCTTTAAAGACCGCTCTTGGTTCTGATGTTGAAATCTCAACACCTCGTTTTTCAATTTCATTTGCGGTAATTTCAAGATGTAAAGGTCCCATACCTGAGAGGAGGAATTCGCCGTTTTCCTCGTTTATTTCAAATAACAAATTAGGATCTTCGATTAGTATGTTTTCGATGAGCTCTTTCATTCTATCTAAATCTCTTAAATATTCCGGTTCGATTGATACTGTTACGACGGGAGTAGAAACATATTTTACGTTTTCAAATGGAACCATTTTATCAATATAATTCTTATTAATTATAGTCTCGCCGCTTTTTACTTGTTTTAAACCTTCTATAGCAACAATGTTTCCAACAGGTATTTCTTCAACTTGCTCTCTTCTTTGACCCATAAAAATTGCGGTTTTTCGAATCGTCTCGAAACTATTTTCTCTTAATAAAAATACTTCCTCTTTATTGAAACAACTTCCAGAAAATATTCTTCCAGTTGCGACCAAAATGTGTTTATCTTTTTGTACTTTACTCAAACATATTATTAAAGGTCCATCTGGATCGCAATTAGTCATAGATCTTCCAACTTCAGATGTCAAATCTCCACCCCAAATCTTACCTATTCTGTATTTCTGAGCTTCAATAGGATTAGGGAGGTGATCGACAACCATTTCTAGTATTGCGTTGTGTATTGGAAAATAGACAGCTAAATCCGCATAGGTTTCTTTGGTGTATGTTTCTTTTTGATATCGCGATCTAATATCCGAAAACTTTAACTCGTTATTTTCTAAAATACTTAATGTAAAACCCCATTTGTGGAGTGCTGAGCCGAATGCGACGGTTCCATCAGCAGGAGATACTTGCCACTCTTTTTTGAAGGGGTTATCTGCGTATCTTTTGATAAGCGTATTAAAATCTTTAATAATCCTTGTGTATTTTTTTCTTATTTGCTCATCTGTTAGCTTTAACTCTCGGATGAGGCGATCTACTTTATTAATATAAAGTACTGGTTTCACGCCTTCCTGTAGAGCTTGTTTAATAACCGTTTCAGATTGAGTTATTATTTCCTCAACAGCATCGACAACTACAACGACTCCATCTATTAACCTTAAAGCACGAGTTACTTTGCCACTAAAATCTAAGTGGCCTGGTGTATCAACAAGATTTATTAGAAAGGGGTCGTGGGCTTTAAGAGATTTTTCAAAGTATAATGAAATATTAGTAGATTTCATGGTAATTCCACGTCTTTGTTCTTCTTCTAAATAATCTAAAGCACGTGCTTCACCTGCTAGATCGGGTGAAAGTAAACCCGCTTCACTCAAAAGAGAATCGCTTAGCGTTGTTTTACCATGGTCTATATGGCCCACAAACCCAATATTTCTAATATACTGGGTCTTTTCCATCATATTTAGAATCTCAGAAATCTCCTTACGACGAGGCATCCTTAATTTATTCTCTTGTTAATTTTTACTGATATATTATTAAACCATGATTGATTTGATTAAAATTTTAGGTTTATTTGAATGTAATAGGAGCGGGAAATGAATATTCTCATTACTCAAGATCTTCTTCATTAAGTTATGGAAAATTCCAATACTTTCAGTTGGGTCAGAGCTTTCAACGAAATCATTTCCCGCATATATAATTTATTACAATTATAAGACAATATCACCATCTATTCTTACAATTCTTCCATCGATATGCAACCGTTTATCGCAATATAATTCAATCGCTTTAGGAAAGATTTTGTGCTCCCATTCTAAAACTCTTGGTCCTAAAGTTTTTTCTGTGTCGGTATCGTATACAGGAACGCATTTTTGGATGATGATAGGTCCATGATCCGATTGAGGATCCACAAAATGAACTGTAGAACCAGAAATCTTTACACCATATTCTATAACATCTTTGTGAGCGTGCATACCTTTGAAAGAAGGCAAAAGGGCAGGATGGATATTCATAACATTCCCATTGAAAGCATCAATAAAACTTTGGCTTACTAATCTCATATAACCGACTAAAACAACTAATTCACATTCGTATTTTTTTAGTACAGTTATCATCTTTTTGTCGAATTCTTCTCTGGGGAGATGAAGAAACTTATTAGATTCAATTAATTCATATGGTATGTTATGTTTTTTCGCTCGTTCCATGCAAAATGCTTCAGCTTTGTTACAAATAAGTACTTTTACGCCCGCCTTATGCTTCAAAATGCCTTCCTCGCATGCTTTAATTATTGCTTCGAAATTACTCCCAGAACCAGAGGCGATCGCACCTATTTTTACTTTTAACATAATTCGTTCTAATTTTCTCTTTTAAAAAAAGTTTATCATTAAATCAAAAGAAAAACCCCCTCCTTTAGGTGAGGGATGAGATTTGCAGCATATCTTTAATCCTCATTCCATAATGGCAATATTTTTATTCTATTAACTCATATATTATCTAGAAATTAGAATTAATTCGTTGTTTAATTTAATCTCTGGTATTAGTATTAATATCTAAGAATTGTTCTATTTGTTTAAAAACATCGTTTAAAAAACCAAATTAACTATACATATAATTTTAAAGGAGAATGTAATTAGGTTATTAAATTCATTCAATTTAAAGAAAAGATTATTTAAATTATAAGAGAATCAATAACTTTTACATTTTTAAAATTATAGATAAGAATTATATTAAAAAATTGAGGATATATGAGTTTCGAAGGAGAACTACAAAGAATTAAGGATCAAATCATTTCACATCTCCCTGCCGATATCAAGGTTAAAAAAATTGAGTTTGAGGGTCCTGAAATAGCTGTTTATTCTGAAAATGAAAATTTGGATCTTATTGAAAGTTCAGACATTTTAAAAGAATTAGCGAAATCTATGCGTAAAAGAGTGGTTTTTCGCTGGAACGCGGAGAAACGTAAGGATCCATCTGAAACAGAAGATTACATAAGAAATCTAATAGTCGAAAGCGCTGAAATATCCAGTATTGAATTTGATCACACTCGTGGAGAAGTTATTATAGAATCGGTAAAACCAGGGTTGGTTATTGGAAAAAAAGGCGTGAATTTAAAGGAAATACGGATGAACACTTTTTGGCAACCTAAAACAATAAGAACGCCACCGTTGGAATCGAGAACCATTAATCTAATTAGAGGAATGTTGAGCAAAGAAAGACAAAACCAAAAAGACATACTCTTGAATATTGGAAAGAGAATTCACCGCCCTACCGTTTTTAAAGATTTAGATATTCGCCTAACTTCCTTAGGTGGTTTTAGAGAAGTCGGTAGATCGTGTATCTTAATGCAAACAAGAGATAGTAACATTCTTCTCGATGTAGGGTTAAATGTCGGCAATAAAAACGATCCATTTCCAAATTTTGATATTCCAGAGTTTTCAATAAGGGATTTAGACGCCGTAATAGTCTCTCATGCTCACTTAGATCATTGTGGAATGGTACCTTTTTTATTTAAGTATGGGTATAAAGGTCCCGTATATTGTACGCTCCCTACACGAAACCTTTCGACTATGTTACAATTAGATTTCGTTCAGATTTGCGAAAAAGAGGGTACACCTGGTCCTTATTCGAAAAGGGATGTAAAAAACGCTGTACTCCATACGATACCTCTCTCATGGGGGAAAGTTACGGATATTGCTCCCGATATTAAGTTAACACTTCACAATTCTGGTCATATATTAGGCTCTTCAATAATTCATTTACATTTCGGAAAAGGTGGATTCAACTTTATATACACAGGAGATTTTAAATATCAAAAAACCAGACTTCTAGAACAAGCGACAGTAAAATTTCCGAGAGTTGAAGCCCTACTTATTGAATCAACTTATGGAGGCCCTCAAGATCGAATCCCAAGTAGACAAGATTCTGAAAGAGACCTTAGACAAATATTAAATTCGACGATCAAGAGAGGTGGCAAAGTTCTTATTCCTGTATTAGCCGTAGGGCGAGCTCAAGAGCTAATAATAGTGTTAGAAGAGTTTATATCAAAGGGTATTATTGATCATGTCCCAATCTTTTTGGACGGATTAATCTCAGAAGCAACAGCTATACATACCGCAAACCCCGATTTTCTTAGCTCTGACTTAAGAGAAAAAATATTACATCAGGGCAAAAACCCATTTTTAAGCGATTTATTCACGACTGTCTCTAGTCAAGAAGAAAGGAACGATATAATTATGGGTGGACCTTGTATTATCTTAGCTACGAGCGGTATGTTAATCGGAGGACCCTCCGTCCAATATTTAAGAAGGTTAGCCGAAGATAAGAAAAACTCTCTTATATTCGTATCTTACCAAGTAAATGGAACTTTGGGAAGCAGAATTCAGCGTGGTTTCCGTGAGATTCAATACACTAATGAGAAAGGAAGGACACAGCTTATAAGATTAAACTTAAATCTCTTTACTTTGGAAGGATTTAGCGGTCACTCGTCACGTAGCCAAATCTCACAATTCTTGCGTAGAATTCAACCCCGGCCAAAATTAGTTATAATCAACCACGGCGAAGAAAGCAAATGTGTAAGCTTATCGACGATGATACATAAAAAATTAAGAAAAGCTACTAAAGCTCCAAGAAACAGAGAGACTCTTTCGCTCAAGTAATCCATTCATTCCTCTATATTATTATTGTAAAGATTTAAATTACAGCTAAAAGTTTTAATGTAATCTTTAAAAAATTATAATATTTAATTATTAACTAAAGATAATAAATTTTAAAGGAGTTGATTTTTTGCCAATAGTAGAAAAAAAAATAGAAATTAAAGCTTCCGTAGAAAAAGTTTATGAGATATTAAACGATTACATGGGATTACCTAGATGGAATATCGTTGTAAATGAAATCGAACAACTCGAATCCAAAAAATATTTCCTAAAAACTAATGTAGGGGAAGTAACAAACATAGAAATTGAGAACATACCTCGCGAGAAGATGACATCCATCCAAGAGGGAAGCCCTATGAAAAAAATTGGTTATATTTTCGAACCGAAAGGCGATGTAACTAAAGTGACGCTTTGGACTGAATTTGAATTAGAAGACCAGAGAATGATTATGGAAATGGCTGGAGATTTATTTTTAAAAAGTTTAAAGGTTTACATAGATTACCTTGCAGCGGGTGGAAATCCAGAAGAGTATAAAAAGTCCTTTAGTAAAATTAAAAAAGCTTAAAAAAATTACTTTCTCTAATTTTTTTTTATTTTTCTTTTTTCAATTCTAAAACGCACATACCTTTTCAGAAGCCTAAATTTTTTTAACCAGCGATTATTTATTAATTTAAAATTTAGCAAGTGATATCTTTGAGATTTGAAAGGTTAAAGATTAGAGAAAACTTAATTACAATCACTCGAAGAATAGTTCAGATTTTTGCGTTTTTATTAATAAATTACATCATTATTGAAACAATTTTTACTATCAACCTATTAAGTTTAGAAGGGATTATTAAGGCACTACCCATTTTAAACTCGCCAAGAAATCCTCTTTCTGATGGAGCAGGAATTTTAGAATATATCTTCTTCTCCATGGCAGAAGGTGTATTCCCATTTTTTCTTATTTCAGTGCTAGTAATAATATTATTATTTTCAAATCGGTTTTTTTGTGGATGGATATGTCCGATTGGGGCGATCCAAGATGTGTGTGCTGCAATACCTACTAAAAAAAAGAAATTTAAACTTGGAACCCATAAGAAACTTCTCAACATAAAGTATGTTTTTATAATTATTATCATATTACTCATTTTCCCATTAGGAATTACTAAAAATTCGAATGTCTTATTCTATCTTGATTTTAAAACCCAATTAGGTGTTTTTGCTAAACGACCTATAGGATTTTTTTCTTTATCTGAATTTATTTTTGTGTTTCTTCCAGATATAATTCAGAATATCTTTTTACCGGCAAAATTCGATGCTTTAGAACCCGGAGGATACATCATAATAGGTTTATACACTTTAATCATTGTTCTTTCGGTGTGGTATCCACGAATATACTGTAGGTATATTTGCCCTTTTGCCGCAATTTCTTCAGCCGTAACCGATTACTCTTTTTTAAAATTATCCAGAAACCCTGTTAAATGTGTAGGCAGATCTGAATGTGGAATCTGTGAAGACATTTGTCCAAAACAGATTAGAATATTAGATGAGCCGTTTGAATTTTTCACGGGTAAAGGTGAGTGTAACTTTTGTTTGAAGTGTAAAGAGAAGTGTCCTCATGATGCGATATTAATAAAATTTGGAAATGTATAGTGCGATTTGATAAAATATTTGATAAGAGAACTATAATGAGCTGCAATGGATCCTAAAAATCTTAAAATTTATACGCTCCATATGCGAAGAGATTCAGATATAGGATTTAAAGCCATATCCGATTCTCAAGCGGTAAGATTATACGAAGAAGATGTTGAGTCTGAAATCGATATTAGACCTCATTTTTTCAGAGATGTTGACCGCATTGTTCATAGCAAAGCATATGCGCGTTATATAGACAAAACACAAGTTTTTTTTGGTGTTAACAACGCAAATATCACCCATCGCTCGTTACATGTTATATTAGTCTCAAGAATTGCTCGTCAAATCGGGCGAATATTAAAACTAAATACTGATTTAATGGAAGCTATAAGCTTAGCACACGACATAGGTCATAGCCCAAGGGGGCATCTGGGCGAAAAAATACTTAACGACATAAGTAACAAGTATAAAATGGGTACATTTAATCATAATGCTCAAGGATGCAGGTGGTTGTCGTACCTAGAAAAAAGATTTCCAAATAAACCTGCGAAAGGATTAAATTTAACGCTACAAGTATTAGACGGAATTCTTTGCCACGACGGTGAAGTTTACGAACAAGGATTAAAACCAATTGAAGTGAATGGAAAAACTTGGGAAGACCATCTAAATGAATATAACGACGCATTTCACGAAAACAAAATAAAAAGAATCCCAATGTCTTATGAGGGAGTAGGAGTTAGGCTAGCAGACACCATAGCATACATCGGAAGAGATATCGAAGATGCGATTTTAATTAAATTCATTAAAAGGTCTGACATGCCTAAAAGTTGTATAAATGTACTTGGCGATACTAACCGAAAAATAATGAAAACTCTAATTATGGACCTCTTAAATAATAGCCTTGATAGTGATATAATTGGTTATAGTGAGGAAATTTTTGAAGCGCTAAAAAGATTGAAGGAATTTAATTATGAACAAATATACAGTCGAAGAGATCTTTACAAAAGTAAAAGTTCAAAAATTTCTTACATAGAAAACTTAACTAATCAGTTTGAATTAATATTTGAAAAATCTTTGAAGGATTTGGAGGAAGAGAACTTCAACACCCCGATTTTTAAAGATCACATAGAGTATATCGACGACAAAAACTATTCTACTTACTATAAACCTCTTAAAAAGCAAAATAAGTTAACTTTGGTTGTGCGAGATTATATCTCCGGAATGAGTGATAAGTATTTCAACGAGATTTTTAGAAAATACAATCTTAAGCATTAATAATTGCTTAACTATTCAGTAGTTCAACTCATCTCTAATTCTTAATTTTAATCTTGCAAAAATTACTAAGATATTATATTAATTTTTTAATGAAATAAAGTGGATTACACATGGAGAAGCAAATTTTTTTTTAGTTTATACGGGGTTTTGTTTTTTTCAGTCACGGGGTTTAATACCCTCAGTTAGAAGAGTATTAATAAAAACAAGTTTTTTTTAGCATCCTCCATTTAAGAACTGTGTAATCCAATAAAATATAAGGTTACTCTCTAATAAAAATCTATCTTTATTCAGAATAATAAAATTTTTTACAGTAAATATATTATAATTTATCATATCTTTACTGTATTAAAGCCCAGTGGTGTAGAGGTCAAGCATTTGGGGCCCTGAACCCTGCGACCACGGTTCGAATCCGTGCTGGGCTAATTTTATTCTATCCTTAAATTAAGAAAAATTATTACAAATTTATTAATTACATCTTTAACCCGTTCTTTTTATTATATGATAACCATATTTAGTTTTAACTGGCTGAGAAATTTCATCAATTTTTAACTTCTTACACGCGTTCCAAAACTCTGGAACCATATCACTCTTAGAGAATTCTCCTAGATTGCCACTCTTTTTTTTACTTGGACAAGTAGAAAATTTTTGCGCCAAGCTTTCAAAATTCCCTCCTGCTTGTATGTCTTCATGTAATTCTTGGGCTTTATTAAATTTATCAACCAAAATATGACTTGCCTTGATTTTTCCTCCGCGAATGGGTGCTCCTCCAGCACTTTTTCCTGAACCTTTCGAAATTTGACCTTTTTTTTGATATTCTTTTCCATATTTATTTTTTCCCACTAATTTTCACCTCTTTCAAATATTTTATGATGTACCTTTTTCCGCGCGCCTTAATTCTGCTTTTTTATCCATTATTTTTAAGTATAAATCTGTTGTAGTTTTGGGGGGTAGCATCTCCTTATCTTTCCTTTTGAGCGTTATTGCTTGTTCTGGGCAAGTTATTACGCAATTACCACACCCGATACATAATCTTTGCTCAACAACAGCTATATCCTCAACCATAGAAATAGCATCCATCTGACACCGATTTAAACAGGTTTCACAGCCGATACATGAGTCTGAATCAACATTAGCGTAATAATTAGAATAAAACATTTCCCAAGGACGCTCAAGCTTCTTTAAATTTGTTATAAGATCGCAACAACATCCACAACAACAACAAATGAAATTAGGATCTTGGGCGTTTCCTGGTTGAAGAATTAAACCTTCTTCTTGCGCTTTTTTGAGTATATTTAAAGCTTCATCATTTGTTATAAATCTTCCGTTATTTATGTCTACGACATGTTGAGCAGAATTATTTAGTGCGAAACAGTGCTCGCGCATATTCGTCTGTTTACACGACTCGCCGATTAGATCTTTACCTTTTTGGCATATGCAATCCATTATAGAAATCTTCTCGGAACTTTCAATAATTGTTCTTAGTTCGTCGTATGTGGCAATATTGTGTTCTGGCGTGATGCTTTCTTCAACTGGAATTGTTCGTAATTGGTTGATATTAGTGCTTGAGACTTCATTTCGGTATCCCTCTTCAAAATATTGCTCGATGTCTTCATAAAATTCTTTTGTAATCGACTTTACTTGATACTCATACATGCCTACTGCTAAAAAGGCGAGATGATATCGTATCTCTTCCCCATTTTCATCCATCAGTCTCTTTAAATTGATAGCACCCTTGTGATACATTCTATCTAAGATGAGCTCAAGTTCCTCTATGGATTTTACTTTTTTTTTAACCCTGCGATAAATCTTTTTTACAGGTTCGGGGATAAATCGCATGTTAATAGCAATTTCTGCTTCTTCAGGAGTAAAGAAAAATTTTAACAATCGAATTTCTACGCCTGATTTAGTCGCAGGAAAGCCTATGGGTAAAGTATCTAATTGCTGCTGCAGCTTTCGATATATATTATCTTCTTTTTCAATCATTTTTCCCGTTTAAACTCTACTAAATTAAAACATCAAATTACTGAATTAAATTAGATATATTTATTAAAGTTATCCCTATACCCTGATAAGATTTAAATAAAGTTAGAGGAATATTTTAGTGTTATTGTAAAAATAGGAGATTGTAATATTGAAAAGGAATATAATAATAAAATGCTTTAATTTAGTCTAATTTATAATCAAATAACGGAAATTCTTAATTTCTTTAATTCCATTTACATCAACTACAATATTTTGAAAATCATGTACAGCCCCTTCAAAAATCATAAAAATAATTAGATTTTCTCCTTGAAAATGTTGATTCTTATTTATTATTTGCTCGTTATATTTACTCTCTATCTTATTTAATTTTCTCTGAATATTCTGATCATGAGGAGCTACAATTATCATATTTCCAACAATTTTTTTGGTAGTTGGAATTGTATCTCCGTAGGATTCTCCGTACGAATCTAAATTTGAGACATCTATATCTGACATTAACCTTAATAAGGCATCTCTTATTAATTTAGATTTGTTTTCATATTGATTTTTAGATACTAGTTTATTAATAAACTGCTTTAGGTTTTCATTTATTGAGAATGAAATTATTGGGCACATATTATTTGAACTCTTCTTCTATCTTAATAATATAAATTCGTAATAACACTTATAAATGTTTTTAGAAAAAATAATCACAATTTTATGGCTCGAGCAATGACATTATTGAATTTTTCTACATCGTTTACTAGTTTATCGGCGTCCTCATCGCTAATTTTATCGTCTTTGCCGTATTTATTCAACTGCGTCAACCAAAATTCAATTCTACCTAAGATCGCCTCTTTTTCTCCTATTACTTTACGTAATCGAATAAATGTATCATGTAGTTTATTTCTAATATTCTGTGCTTTCCATCTAAGCATGCAATAGTCGCTGATTTCTGCCAAGTTTTGGGTAATCGCCATAACATCAATGGTTTTCTCTCTCTCTTCTGATTTTATCTTTCGGATAATGCCAATTTCCTCAAAGAGAATTTCGATAATCTTTGCTAAAAATCCTGTAAGTTGCCCTGGGTTTCCACACCAGACCCTCACTTCTAACGATTGACTCGTCTCGGAAACGTAAATTCTTGTTATAATTCTCCCTCCAGTAGTTTTTGCTTCCGAACAAAACCACGCCTCTCCTTCGTAATTTCCTGTAGTATCTGAACCTTCATGGGAAGTAACAGCGCTGGTATCAAAGTTTTTCAGAGTTCTTATGGCAGCTCTATAAGCTAATCGCGGGTCTAAGTCGGCGATTAAAAACGCTCGTGCGTCATTTGCAAGCGTTTGTATAGCGACTTGACAATCCTCTATTGTACTCATAGAAGTACAAACCAAGGGACATTTGATAGTTATCTCTTTTTTTTTGATATGCAAAGTATGCTTAGTGCCCTGGGCATCCTTATAGATAACATCGCCCCCGATTGAAGATACACCGCATTGTTTAGGCTCCAAATAAAAATCTACTCCCCTAGAATTCTTGGACTCGATTACTGGAATGTTGATTAATGGTTGTTTTATCTTATAACTTGAGGGTGCGTCCAATAGAACTTTAACATTATTTATTGCCATACTGCTCTTATTCCTAACGGCTACTTTGAAATGTAATTGTCCACCTTCAAAAT
>Ga0114919_10001209_pt1 | contig 20744 bp, 23 predicted proteins | sample BlataG_FD_88682 | JGI IMG/M metagenome (GOLD analysis project Ga0114919, IMG submission 88682) | Deep subsurface microbial communities from Black Sea to uncover new lineages of life (NeLLi) - Black_00105 metaG | ecosystem: Environmental > Aquatic > Marine > Oceanic > Sediment | place: Atlantic... | reverse complement strand
CTCCGGTGTTGAGCGAGGCATATACATTATCGCCACTTGCTCGTATGCTGCCGATAGATCGTAAATACCCCCACGGAATGGTGTAGAGCGTCGTGACATTAGTCCACGTGTCGCCGTAGTCGTCTGAGTATAAAGCTCGCCCTCGCTGATTAGGCCAAGTTGTATCATAACAGCGCGCCAGCACCCACATGCGCCCTGCAATTGTGGGGTCCATACAGAACCCACCGAACCGATCTGCCGTAAGTCCCGTGAGTGTGCTGATCTGTGCGAGCGTCAGGAGACTGGCCCACGCGCCGCCACTCTCACGGCGATAGAGCGTGGCGCTGGCATTCGATAACACGTATTGCCTATTGGCTGGGTCAAACGGATCAAGCCAGAACTCCTTGCAGTCCGTTGCTGCAAGCCCGGTGTTGACCGCAGTCCACGTTGTCTGTGTGCCAGGGTCGGTGAAGTTGCTGGTGTAGTACACACCGAGCGCAGTCGTTGCGACGTAGATCCTACGCGGCCAAACCATTACGTAGCCTCCACTGGGATATACGTAGTATCAGGCACAAAACCGCCCCCTGTAGCATACAATGTGGCTCCGTCAACATAGAATCCATAGGCGGTTCCAGAGGCGCTAAGATCGAATAAGTTTCCCTCGGAGTAGCAGTTGCCTGCCGGAGCTCCAAAGATCCCGTATACATCTCCCCCGGCATTGGTAACTGAAATGAAGCACCCTTCGGCCCGTCCGTCCTCTTCTAGTTCAATGCCAACAACTGGATTAGCGTCATTTTCGCTTCGGATGATGCTTAGTCGTTCCGCCTGTGCATCTGCCTGAACTATCAGCAGTCCATCAAGTACCGATCTCCAACGCGAATGACCGCGCAACGTCCCATTAGCTACTGTCCAAGGACCACCTGAGATTGTCACGTCCGGTAGCTCTACTACGTCACTAGCACCCATTGCTACAAGTGCCGCTGTCAGCCCTGCGTCGGACGCTGCATATTCAGCGCATGGACTGCCACCCGAATCAAACAACAGAATCGTGTCACCCCCAAGACCTACCTGCTGAATCGGAAATGGCCCAACTACGTCGATACCAGGCCCTTCAGTAACTTCAGCCTCGATAAGAATCTCACTATAGGTAGTTGAACCTGGTCCAGCTGAAGGATCCACGACTGACATAGCCACACTTGAGTACAGGTCATCTAGACGTCTCTCTATGTCCTCGAGACGATCTAGTATATTACCTGGTAGAGACTGTCTATTAAGGCTCATTCATCTATTCCTCAAGGGAAGCTTCTTCCTCTATGAACCAATACTGCAGATCGCGAGGTTGCTCAACGACGAGCTTACACTCACCAGATTGTGGGTTATATTCTCTCCCTAGGACTCTTACGTTCTCGTCGAAGCCGCCAAAGAGATAGCTTGGGAGCTTACAGCCAACAACGTCACCTAGATCATAGGAAGCGAATGTTCCGGGCTCATTATTTGTTACGCTTAGCTGGAAGATCTTTCGCGGGTAGCTATTTTCCTTAAGTACTTTCCTCGCGTACAGTTCTAGAGACGCTGGCATAGATATCTTTGCGTAGATGATGCGAGACTCTCTAAGACCATACTTTGCGATGCTGGCCTGTACGTTACCGATTATCACTGTCCGAGTCTCGTCCCAGACAGATCCTTCAGCTACTGCATAGTGTGAGTTGATGATTGGGCCCTGCTCCTCAAGTATAAACTCGTGAGCAACGTTAGAACCCTCACTAAAGGTTACTTCCTGTGTCTTATCTGAACCGGCTACCTGGGTAAAGTTAGCCTGGAACTTTATAACGCTATCTTCTATGTAGGGTACGAAGTCGAAGTCGCAAGTTTCGAGACCACGAAGAGAGTAGTCCAGTACGTACCAGAGAGTCTTGTAGTTGTATCTTGGATAGTGTGGATTACCCCCCTTCCAGATTTCTCCGTAGGTAATACCTAGAGGTCCCTTCTGCTGTGTACGCTCAAGAACCCATTGAAAGATCCCACCTACCTGCCACTCATAGAAGTCATCGTTCTTCTCCGTAAGCCGTGACTTCAACGAGTAGAGAATCGTGTAGACGTCTATAGAAACAGTACCAGGTCCCCAGATTATCGGTGGGTCCATCACTCCGCCCCAAGGAGGTAGACCGTTATCGAACTCGATATAGACTCTATTCCCTGGACAGATGTAGATTTCCAAAGTCTTAGGGTCACGTGTCGAGAACGTAAGCCTAACCTTTCCTACGTCGTTTAGAAGCCAAGTTATCTCCCCTACCAAGGGAGATAGCTCCGCCATAATCGCTCCGTACCTGTTACCCACTAGAACTCTCATTAGTAGTCTCGGTCCTCCCAAGTAGTCGTTAGGGTAACGTTTCCAGTCGCTACGTCAGTGAACTCGAGCGTATTGTTTCCAGGCTGCAATCTTAGCCAGGTTCTCCTAGCTGAGTCTAACTCCACGACTTGCTGCTGACGAGTATCGTCTTCAAGCCAGGTCACTACCTTGTCATATGTATCGATCTCGAGCTCACTATTCAAGTCGAGAACAAAGTTGATCTCAATCGCCTCGCCAGTTGTATTGTTCGATAGAACCGCAGAGAGCTCATAGTTACCCTGCTCGGCATTCACTGTAACGACAGGAACCTCAGCAGCATACAGATCTACATCTACTAGGGATACCCCAACCTCTGAGTTATAGAGATACAGATACATACCAATAGCATCTGCAGGGTCCCAGTCAGCCATCTCAGGACCGTCAGTCCAGGCTTCCCAGTTATTAGGCACGGCTGGAGCTGCTACATCCCCCTGTTCACTCCACCAGCTATCACCACGAACCCAGTACCGTAAGTGTACTAGAAACTCAGTAATGTCCTCGCACCTCTTCTCGCCACCTACCCAGGTTGCGTTAACTATACCGCAAGGATTTTCAAAAGTCCATCCCTGAGAAAAGCAAGTTATTCCATCTCCGCAGCGATAGGCCCCAGCTACTGATACGATATTAGCCCAAGTCTTTTGAGCTGCAGAATAGACCCCACAGTTGTTTAGGATACTAGATCCATCTGTCGGTATCCAGCTCCCAGACCTTACCTTACCTATATCTGCTCTAGCAGGTATGTTTACCGCAAAGTTCGCGCAGTACCAGTTCGTGTTAGTCGATAGCGCTAGTTCGAAGATGGGCTTATAAGCATCATCTGTCGTAGGTGCTGCTAACGCTGCGTTACCGTAGACGATATAGATGTCGTGCTGAATCCAGTAGCAAGTTAGCCCTGCAGCATGCCCTGCGATTGTGGTACCTTTGGCTTCCCGCGTAACACCAGTGACAGCTCCACCTACCAAGTCCCGCTCAGTATAGGTAAACGCCTCGTTCTCGATAAGAACGATCCCCCGATCAGGCATCAGCGCCAATTCTACTGCATCAGTAAACTCGATGCTTGCGATAGCTCCCGCTCCCGCGATAGTCGTCTTAAGCACCAGCGCAGGAGCCCTGATAAAGTCGACGTTGAACCAGATATCCGTAGTGGCATCGTTCATATCATTCAGCCACCTGTTAGTCTCAATGCCATCAATTAGCACGCGAAGATCATCCCCATCAGCCTGCATCTTCGCAGCTGCCACTGGAGTTGCAGTGTCCATTATTGCCATCAATGGGTACTGAGGGCCAGCGTTCAGCGACAACCACTTAATCGGAACCCAGCATCTATACAGGAATCCAGTACCCTTACCAGTCGTCGGCTCAATCTTGTACACAGGGTAGACGTCGTCATCACCTGCATTAGCAACTACGTTAGTGTCGCCGCTCGCTGTGATCGCCCAGATGTCAGTAGTAGTTGAGGTAGAACGCCACCGGACATCTCCACTGACCACGAGCACGGCCCTGAAGAGATCTCGAGCTCCAACGTCCCCGCTATGAACAGGTCGAATCGACTGACAGGTGCATTCCCTGTACCTAGGGTTAGCGGCTCCATCATCAGTGATTATAAGCTGTTTTGGCGTGCCATCCTCAGGATCGAACCATCGCATCAGCTGAGCCCTGAGGGCCCGTATGTTGCTGGAATCCTCGATTGCGATAAAGATCGAGAACTCGACAGGGTCCCTCTCGAGCGATCCGTAGACGGGCCAGCCGCCAGAGCGTGCTACCGACGCTACTCTGGCTACTGGCAGGCCCCATACGTCTGCTGGGCTAAAGCCGGACTTGTAGTTAGTTCCGTCGTTGATGGCATGAGCATCCCAGGTAGTTATCGTAAGCATTTAAGCAGCCTCCTGAATCTGCCGAAGCAGATCTGGCACATCACTAGCATCCTGGATGACCAGCCTCTCGATGTAAATTCTAGTGGAGGTACCTCCCACCCCAAAGGCCTCACCTGTCCCTCCCATACCTGAAAAGTCCATCCTAGGTCGTGCTGTATGCGTTTCTAGGTCTCTGTAGAAGTTCATCCAGGCTGTGTGAATCTTCATCGGAGAACGTGTCTGAGCCCACTCTGGAATCTCTGGCCAGCTGAAGTCGAACTTGAAGATGTGCGTCTCTAGCCAGTTCCAGAAGTTCTTTATCCCTGTGAACAGATTGTCGATCATAGTCTGTACAGGGCTGATATGCTTCGTGATCTTGCCCATCTTATCGCTGAAGGCTGTCTCAGTCAGACCTAGGGCCGCTGGAATGTCTATCCCTAGCCACGTATCTAGGAGCTCAAAGATTCCGAGGATGATCTTCCAGGCAATCTCAACTGCTCCAGAGATTATCGGCCAGGAGAAAACGGACCAGCTCAGAGCCACGGCCTCTGCATCTGCCTTGAGACCATCTTCACCTGTTAGGTAATTCTTGATTAGATCAAAGTTAACCTTCATTAGATCCCAGTTCGTCTGTACTGCCAGAGTCATACCTGGGAAGTACGTGTTACTCCACGCGGTATTAACTTCTGAAGCTGGTCGATCTACATCTTCCTCGAACCAGGTTACGATGATCCCACCTAATCTTCCAAGCTCATTTACGAAGTTGGTGATTGATCCGCCTGTTAGATCGTCAAGTACCGTGAAGAAGCCTTCAACGACTGTGTTAAAGCGCTCCTTCGACTGATTCATACGCTCTTCAAGAGCTGTATCTAGATCTCCTTCCTCACCTAGGATCAAGGCCACTATAATGTCGATGGCGTTCTGACCAGAGCCTCCGAATAGACCTTCATCTCCTAGTATTATGGTACTTACGGCTTCGGAGATCGCTACGGGGATAGTCTTAATAGCGTTAACAGCCCCATGAAGCATCTCGCTTGCCCAGTATTGAGTTCTCGTCCCCTGCCACTTAAACCAGCCAACCGTACCGACGTTCTCGTCCCTCGGAGGTCCTTCCTCAGCTGCCTCCCAGAGCTCGATCATAGCATCTTGAACCTTTAGCATCGCAGCCGAAACCGATGGACCTTCTCGAGTCCACCATTCGCCCCATGAGTCGATAGACGTCGTGACTTCGCCCCAGATATCTTCCTTTAGCCAGGTTACAACCGGCTCGGCTAGTTCGTTTAACCTCTCCTTAATAGCTGGGGCATTCTGATCTAGGAAGGTTTTCAGCTCCTCAAGAGCCGTCTGGAGCTCCCCGAAAAGCTCACCTACGTCAGATTCAGCCCAGTCCTTCTTGATCTCGTCCCAGAGCTCCTTGAACTTCTTACGGATACGGTCCTTTAGATCTTCGAAAGCCTGGTCTACAGATGCTCCAAGCGAACCTGGTACATCTAGCTCTGGAAGCTCTAGACCAGCCCCTGCGCCCCCTCCGGCTTTAGCTCCGCCTCCTCCACCTTTCTCTGACTCTGCTTCGGCAAGCTCAGCCTGCTTTCTGAGTAGAAGAGTAAGCTGGTCGATCAGCCGATTCTGCAGACGTAGACGGGACTGAAGACCCTCTTCAGCTTCCTGTGCAGCCTTCTCCTCGGCCTCGGCAGCTGTTAAGCCAGCTTCGGCCCGTCTGTTCCGTATAATAGCCGCTTCACGTTCAGTCCGCTTGGCTATCAGGTCCTGATACGATGCCTTCCGAATCAGCATCGTGAAGTATTCACTTGATACGCGTGAGAGAGCCGTCTGGGACTCCGTCAGCTCCCTCTCAGCCCACTCAAGATTCCTAGTAGCTAGTTCGACACGCTCGACGGCCTTTGCGTAGGCCAGCTGTCGATTGATAAGCTCCGCTAGATGCTGTCCGAACCCGCCACCGATCCTGATTATTCTAGCGTAGAGTTGCTCCGTGATCTTCCCTGTGTTCTGGAGATCTGAAAGCGCCTGTATCATATCCGCGCTGATGTCTAGGAAGAGTCTTGCGGCCTCGACCTTTGAAAGCATCTCGACGCTAACCATAGCAGACAGAACAGATTCGAGTTTACTCTGGACACCTTCCAGAATATCGAAGGAGGCATGAGTGAACCCTTCGAGCCAGATGTTCATCGTCTCAGCGCCCCACTTGTCAATATCAGGAGCGACACGAGGAGGCGAACCAGGTCTGAACCAGAAGGTTAGCAGACTGGTTATAAAGTTGATTGCAGCAATAAGCGCAGTAGCAGCTCCCTCAATCATACCACGCGCTAGATTCGAGATCATTGTGACTCCCCAAGAGAAGGCATTCCAAGCGATCTGGAGTACTCTCTGGGTGAATGATTCCAGCTTTGCGGATATCACGTCTTGATTCGCTAGGAACTTATCGGCAAGCCCACCGATAACGTCTAGCACCACAGCCGCAGTTGCCGCTAGTGTTCGAAGGAAGGTGTACATACCACCTCCCTTTGATATAAGGGCATCTAGAGCAGCAATGAACTTTAAGATCGTCGATACTCCGCTCCTGACGATAGGTAGGAAGTGAGTACCGAACTCGCCCCAGAGGTTCTTAAAGGCAGTCTTGAGGTGCATCGTCATCTGCTCTGTACTCCCAAGAATCTCTGGGAGAGTAGCAGTCCTGACGGCTAACTTCTGCAGAACACGATCAAGCATAGCAGCCTGGATTTCCTCACGCGTCAGCGCGTCGGCCATCTTGCCAGTCATGTTAACTGCATGCGCGGTTGCTTCCTCGAGCTCTACCACAGTTCCGATGTACGCCATCCACCTAGTAGATAGCCGACCGACACTCCTGTACAGTCTTTCTGTAAGAAAGTCGAGGTCATCGTGGGTAGCTAGGGCTACTTTACTGAGGTAGAGGTACGCTTCAGGAAGACGATCTGCGAGGACCTTACCAGTGAGCATGTACGCAGATACGTACTGCTCCTGCAGACGAAGGTCATCCATCATATGCCTGGAGTTCTTCTGCATAGCTTCTAGTAAGGCAGGTGCATCATCTCGAGCGATTCCTCTGAAAGCCGCAGAGGTAGACTCGAGCTGTCTGGCATACTTAGTGGCAGCAAAACCACTGGTTACAAACGCAGCGGTTAGTGATACTATACCTCCAATAAGCAGTACAGCCCCTGCCAGTAGGGTTGTAAAGACTTTACCTATTGCAGCCCCGACAAGCCCGATGATTGGACCTATAGCAGCACTAGCTTGTCCGAGCATGGTAACCTTAGTCGCGAGTTCGGTCACCCCAGCCCCAGCATCTTTCAACGCTGGGGCTGAGAGATTCTTACCCTTGATTAAGATCGTAAGCGCATGTGACAGATTCACTCTATCTCCTAGCTTTCGCTATCGCGTTCCTAATAGCTATGTCATTAGATACCCCTATCCAGTCTTCCTCGTCCAACTCGGAAGGTAGGCAGTGATATATGTCACGTCGTAAGATGTAAGAGGTTAGCTCCCAGGGAGAGTCACCTGCCCCTAACCAGATGAACATGGTGGCTCGATTCTCTAGTTTTTTGACTCTTCATCTCCCATTAAGAGGCTTACCAGATACGTAGCCTCCTCTTGACAAAGTTCGTCCAGCACTTCAGGGTTCCCCTTCGGAGATGGCAGAGGGTCTCCTGCGTCGTCAACCCAGTTCCAGCCTAGAATGTGATCGGCTAGAATGTCCAGACCGCTTTGAAAAGCGTCGAACTCTGGATCGGCTTCACTCTTTAAGCGAATCGCCTTAATCTCTTTAACCTTGACACTAGAGAGAATCGCGTAAGAGTCTTCTCCTTGTACTTCAGTGGTGTCGTGCCGCTTTACTGATTGTCGCTTAGGCATTGTTTAGCTCACCCAGGTCGCCTTCGATAGTTGCTCCATCGTGATCTGGATTTCGCAAAGCACCGGATCACCAGCACCAGCCTCACCCCCTGGGTCCTCAAAGACCGTAAGGATTGCTTGCCCAGTTGTGAAGACAAAGTTACCGGCTACCTGCCCTGCTGGCCAGTAACGCGCATAGATGACACCACCTTCTGTATCATCCCAGCCCCTAATGGTAGTGAAGGGCCCCAGTGCTTCCTCAGTATACGCATACCGAATGGTAAGCACCTGCGAAGCCTTCTTACCTGCCTTGACGATGGGACGCTCATCGTCGAAGACGTTCACCTCACCAGTTCGACGGTCACCACCACTGACAGCGATTGTCGAACCGTAGGGTGCGAGGTCCACCCAGGTAGCGTTATCCTGGCTAACCTCCACATCTGCTGCTACAAACGATAGACCTTCAGTTGTTCTTGGCATGCTGTAATCTCCTTAGAGAACTAAGAACTGCTTAACAACGCTTACATACAACACAAGGGTAGACAATGGTACTTGCGTCTTCTCAGACACCTCACGAAGATCAGCGCAGATGAGCTGATCTACGTCAGTTATACCCACTGATTCAAATAGCTCCGCTCGATCCCTCCAACCTGGAAGGATGTGGAGTGGCGGAGCCTGGACCTTCGAGATGGCCCCTCGAGCTAGAAGAATCTGCCTAATAGTCCCAGATACCTCTTTGAGAGGCTCAATATCTCCTGGAACGTAGCGGATTCCACTTGTGAAACCTAGATTCGTATGCACTCTGAATAACATTACCTTCTCCCTCTAAGGCACGCTTACCCGCACCCGATTCTTGTACACAGGGCGACGAAGAAGATCTACGCAGCAGGCCCTAGGAGCTCTTCTATCTTAGGCGGTGACCAGTCTGGATCCTCAGTAGGATCCAAGCGATGGATCTGAGCAATGAGCCTAGAAATACCCCTTAGGAGCTTCTCAATACCTTCATGCTTGATAAGTATCCTACGTCTGAGGGCGTCTGTTTCAGCTGCTAAGCTCTTTACAGCTGTGTCGAAGGCTAACTGCATCTCGCTCTGCGTCTTCTTAAGGGCCTGAACGTCCTTAGTTAACCTAGAGTTCTCAGCAGATAAGATCTTTATCGCCTCTCTCAAGGTAGAGACTGTAATGTTCTCTACCTCAGCCATAACCTTCTCGGACTCTGCCTCAAGCTTACCTGCCTCTGCTACCTTGAGCCTTCGATTCTGTTTGTAGAGGAGGAAGAGAGATGCCCCGCTCAGGAGGTATGGGAGGCACTGTAGTATGAACTCAATCAGGGTACTAGGCATTCTTCGCTCCTTCTACTAAGGCTACGGCTACTTCTACTAAGGCTACGGCTCCTTCTAGTTCCGCTGGTGCTAATAGACTCTAGCAACGATGAGAAATCTTCCGCCCATGTACTTAGCGTTCCCTAATCGGAACACTGCACGTCTCCAGGACCATCGAAAGGCCTTGATACCTGTCACGCCGAAGAACGGCGGTACCTCCTGGGCTTGGAGAACCGTGATTAGGTTGTCGAGTGTCGTTACAGCTGCCTTCATGTCTTCTGGTAGTTGTGAGCGTTGCCGAGCATACACATCTACGAACACGGAGACGTCGAGCTGCTGAAGGCCGGCTTGGAAAGTAGTTCGCTCAGTCCGTGTCCTGTCGTCGGGACCTATCGTGTCAGGGTACACATGTATCCTAGGACAGTCCCTAGCCGGTACGCCTTCGGTGATCTCGTCGTAAGACTTACCAGTATTGATTCCTGTAGCCAGGGCTAGGGTAGACTCTATTCCGTCGCAGATTGCAGCGATGGTTACTGCCATTAGTACCGCTCCTCTAGGACCTGACCTATGGCCTGTCCGATAAGCTCAACGATCTCTAGCTCGTTCTCGGTGAGAGCTTTCTCCATGAATTGTCGTTCGGGTAAGCCGTTGGCAGCAATCGCTAGGGCTAATGCCCAGGGAGACATGTCATGAGCTTCTGCCCAAGCTGATATGTTATCTAAGTTCGGGAAGTACGGATCGGTCCCGCGCTCTTGCGCTGCAGCGTAAGGTGAATCTGTATAGACTTCTCCCTCAACGTTTTCTGCGTCGATCAGGATCTCTCCCTCCTCGATGGAGCTGAGCAAGGTTCGCTCCCATTCAGGTGCTAAATCTCGGGCTGCATCAGCGACAAGTTCGATAACGCGCTCCCAAGCCTCTTCGAGCCGTCCGCCCTTGTGGAACTCTGAGAGCTCCTCAAACTTCTTAAGGATCTCTTCATCTCCTAGGAGCTCAACCTCGAAGATCGGTACGTAGGTTACCACTGTCCCGCCATCAGCGGTAGGACGTAACCTGCATCTACCAGAAGCTCTCGTACGTCTCGGGTAAGAGCTGTCTGGCGAATCTTCATCGAGATCACTCCGAGATCAAAGTTTGCCAAGCTCGAATCCATCGAGGACTCGTACCGCTTGATTAGAATAGCAGCCTGGGCCAGACAAGCCTCTTGAATCGTTGGAGGTGTCGTAGTCGCATAGCCTGGGCGGAAGAGCAACTTAACGGTCGGGAGCCCCTCACTCTTCGTGAAGTATGAGTAGTCACCGTTCGGGTCAACCTGCAGGAACCTGTAAGGTGTTCGACCAAAGAGCGGATTGCCTTTGCTACCTGCGTAAGCGAACCAGTCTCCATCCCCGGAGATTTGAGAGGTTGGAGTTGTCCAGTCTACATAGGTGGTATCGGTATAGATGTTCTTAACTGAGACGGTCGTGATCTCTACACACTCAGGTATCTCAATTGTAGCTCCGCCATCGCACCCTATGTAGCGAAGCTCAGCTACGGCAGGGGCCAAGAAGCCCATCGGTCTGCGACAGAAGCCGTCGATCTTACGAGATATAGCTTCCAAGATCTCCTCATAGGTAGTTGTTACTGCTGCTGAGAGAACTGATTCGATCTGGATTCTAACTTTGAGCTCTGCTACTGTAGCGTAGGATGCCATCAAGGTCTCCTGTGTTCAATCGCTCTTCGCCTAACTCGCTTAGACCCAGCAGTGCCACTGATGGCGAACCTGTGGATCCTTCACGAAGCCAAGGTAATCTATCCGAGAGAAGTACTTTCTAAGAACCTCTTCGCACTCTGCCTGATCTTCCCCGCCATGACTCTCTAGGATCAGTAGCGTCTTCACGACAGGGAACACGAACTTCAAGGCCTCGTCAAGACCACCTACGTAGTTGTGGAAGGCCATCATGAAGACGTAATCGATCTTGGGCATCTTCACTTTCTTGAAGTATCCTGGCAAGTTAGTCTGCACAACGTCTAGGTTCCAATAACCTAGGACGTTGTTGACCTCGAAGGCTAGGTCACCCATACGATCAACCCCTATGACCCTGCGGGCTCCAGCATCTACCGCGTATCGGCTGTATGCCCCAAGGTTGCAACCTACGTCGAGAACGTTCTTCCCCTTCCAGCGAATCTTCTCGAGCTGAAGGTTCTTGACCCTTAAGCCGTTATCTCTGGTCCCTGCGATCTCTAGGATCTCCGCAGGCTCTCTATCTGCGTGCTCACTCGGCACGGCGGTGGTTGGCGGGACAGCCTGGTAGGCCTTATCCAGTACGACCCCTCGACGAGTCCTGGCCCGAACGTCTAGATTCTCCAAGTAACCTTCGAAGTCTCTAAACTCGAAATGGCTGAAGTCGACAAGCTTTCCGCCTCTCCAGTTGTTAACTCCGAGATCTGGTTCAGGTGCGAGGTTCACAAGATCAAGCTCTCCCAGCACGCCTAGGGCTTCCTGCACGCGCTTGTCGTGAGCCTCTGGTGCTGGGTCTCTGGTTCTGACTATATAGGGCATTACCTGCGCTACAAGACCGTTCACCACCGCCCAGCCGAAGACTCTTGGTGAGAGCCCCTTCCTGGCAAAGCGATTCTGTATTAGTGTTGCGTGTAGAAGAGACACCTTTCCGTATAGAAGTTCAGACTTGCCGACACGGACTTCTCTCCCCTCAGTCATGCCCTTCAGGACCTTCAGGCACAAACCTTTGCGTCCGTAGGTCGCCTTCAGACGGGACTCTACGCTAGGTGTATTCAAGATGATAGAATACGAGCCTTTCTCGAAGCGGCTCAGGCTATCTCTGTCTAGCAAATCAGGCTTTACAGTGATGTTCGGATAAAACTTCATGTCTTGTACTCCTCCTAGGTTGTGTCTCTAGGGAATCTGCAAGAAGTCATTTTCCCCTAGGTGAGAGCTGCGCCCAGCAATTACGATTCTTCGGACCTACCGTCCGCTGCATAAGATTCCACTTGTACTTTGTGTAGTAGGGACAACCTTGCTCGTACTTCGTCCCTGCGATTACGAAGTCGAGAACCTTCTCGCTCCAGAACCATCTATGAGTAGGATCATCTCGAACGAAGGGCGAGGTCAGTAGAGGGTACTTTATGTGGAGTGCGCCACTGCCCTTGAGAATCCGCCAGCACTCGTCCATTACCTTTATCAGATCTATCTCGAGATGCTCAAATACACTGATGGCATCGACTCTGTCAAAGGTGCTAGGCTTCCAGGGCCAGGGTCTCACGTTGAGGTTATGCACGACGGCTATCCGCTTATCGTGCTGAGAGATATCATGATTCACCCAGCCATCTCGAATATCTAGACCACAGCCCAGATTTAGTAAACAGGTACTCATAAGAGCGCAAGTTCCTTCTTTAGCTCGATAATAGGATCGGCCTCTGACAACGGCTCTTCCTGCTCGATCGCTAACCTTATTTCCTCCCAGTTACGCAGTATCTCTTTGAGAGGCTGAAAGTTAATCTTTTGAAGGTACGTGAAAATTGGAAGGCTGTTAACCCCTAGAAATCGGCAGAGCTGGGTTGACAGCTTACTTGGAAGTTCGGTGGCTAACCACGAACCTGTTCCTGCTCCTATAACCGCTTGATCCGTTAGCTGCTCGTAGGTCGTCTGATACACTAGACCCTCATAAGCACTGAGGCGATCATTAACGAGACGATCTACCTTTCGAAGCTCCCTAGCTATCTTAAGGATGGAAACTGGAGTGATCTCAAGCTGATGCTTCTCGACCTCTGTAAAGGTATGCTGCGGTACGATCTTAAGGTATCGCTTTCGCACTAGCGTGTTTATTCGTACGCTAACAGCCTGCCTTAGTAGATTCTGGCGCTGTACCCTAATTATCTTCGGCCGTCTCGTATCTAGGAAATGAGTTACGCTCGGATACATGAACTGTCCGCACTGGACCTTAAGTCCGCTGGCCTGGAATCCCGTCTGTGAAGTTAAAAGCTCGAGGATCTCTAGGTTCGACAACTTAGCTCTATGCCACACACTTCGGCTGTGTAAGGGCTCACCTCTTGTGCAGAATATCAGCGAATGACTATCCAGAGCATGAGCGAGCATCGTACCGCCGCTTCGTACAGATGCCACTATAATGAAGCTCTGCGGGTCCCTGGTAAGATCATTCTCCTGAATCATAAACTATCTTCTCTAGGGTACCATGAATGCTCGTACTACCAGAGTTCAGCTCTCCAGGCTTAACCAGTCTCCACTTGTACGGCGTGTACCAGTAGTACTTCTTACCTAGAGGCATCTCTGGATCAAAGTACTCAAACACACGAACTCCGTACCACCACTGGTGAGTTGGATCGTTGTAGCTTATCTCATTATTCCAGTAGGGCAGCTTCAAATACAGATGGCCACCGGGCTTAAGAAGTCGCCAGCATTCGTTGACGCTGACAAGTAGGTTATGATCCAGGTGCTCGAAAACTGCCTTAGCTATGATTCCATCAAACTGCTCATCTTCCCAGGGCCACGGTAGTTCGTTAAGGTCCCAAGCAAAGTCCACGTGCTCAGAATGCTTAACTAGATCAACGTTTATCCCGTCTTCGATGGGCGCACTTCCGCAGCCAAGATTTAGTCGCATAGCAAAACGACCATTGCTTTACTCCAGGGATAGGAATCTTTCCGGTAGGGCTTTTTGAGTGCGTCCCACAAGGAACATTCTTCCCAAGTACCTTTATCATCTACTCGCTCCATACATCCATATACCTCCACGTCTAGCGCCTCATAGAACAGATGCTTGTCGAGTATCGGATTGTACCCCGTAGGTATGGTTATGTAGGCCTTACCTCCTTTAGCTAGCAATGAGCGAATCTTCAGGATGATGGCTGAGTAATCTGTAGCACCTAGAGTATCGTCAAACTTTCCGAACCCTATATGCTCTAACGTCGATATGCTAACTATCAGATCGTAACGCTGCTTCGCTTCCCAGGTTCGTAAGTCCTTATGTATCGGACCTTCTTGGAGATCGAGAACGTCCCAGGTAGGAACCGACCCTAAGGGCAAGTAGTGGGAGAGTACATTCCCTATCTCTAGGATCCTAGCAGCTACTGGCTGCTGATACAGAATCCTTCGGATTATCGGCACCTCAAGCGTACGCATATTATCGCGAGCCCGATTATACGGATGCGAAAAGTACTCGTACTGCTTTCCAAGGAACCGGAACGTATCTTCACTTTCACTAGACATTGCGCCTAAACCCTGCCATTCCTTTTTGGTTTGTGTCTACGAGCTCAAAGTCCGGACGACGCTTTAGATGTCGGCTCATCATCTCGACCGCTTCAACAACGTGCCAGCATCCCCAGGTAGACCAATCATGGTACAAGATCCAGCCAGCTTCCTTCAACTTGTAGAACCAAGGATTGTCGTGAGCTACGTACCTATGGTTCCCATCTACGAAGACTAGATCAAACGGCTCGCCCTGGTACGTCTTAAGATATTCCCAAGACTTATCGTGCACTACGTTAACGTATGGCCAGGGCTCAAGATTCTTTCTAGCCTGCTCGACGCGATCTTCATAGGGCTCGATCGTTATAATCTCCTGGCAGTGAGAAGCCGCCTGAGCCATAATAGATGCACTGTGACCGAGCCGAGTCCCAATCTCTAGGATTCGCCCTGAGGGATAGTTTGCTCGTCGTGCAAAGTGCCTGAGAACGCCATCCTGATACGGAAGCACTCCACTAGCTGGCACGCCCCTATCAAAGCAATTTGGAACTGGGTAGCTTCGTCTAAGTTCCTCCTCTGTAAACGTCTTGACAGGGTTACGCCAGGTTTTATCGCCTATTACGTCCCACTTCCGCCAGGGTTCTAGGTTGTTGTACCTGAACTTCAAGATCCCCTGAGGCTTAACGCGCATGGGCCAGTCTGCTACTTCTTTAGCGTCAAGCCGAATGTTAACCTCAAGATACTCAACCTGAAGACCTCTTCGGCTACCAGGCGCTACAAAGAGAGGGTAGGTTCGAGAGTTAATGATCACTAATCACCCTCTCTACGGTACAGGCCCGCCATACCTACTCCGTTACTGTCGATGAGCCGAATGTCTAACGGCCTCCCAACCAAAGCAGCTAGAGCATCCACTTCTCGAACGACAGGAGGCGAGCTCTTCATCGTATAGTCATGGAAGAGCATCAACCCTTCGACCTTCAACTTGTAGAACCAAGGAATATCCTTCGCAACGCGCTTGTGATCCCCATCTACGTAGATCGCCGAGATCGGCTCACCTACGTAGAAGTTCAGGTAGTTCCACGAAAGTTCCTTCACTACCCAGATGTTTGGTAGATGCTCTAGATTGCTTCTTGCCTGCTTTACTCGAAGCTTCTCTGGTTCTAGGGTAATGATACTAGCCTCTGGAGCTGCTAGAGCTATCATCGAAGCGCTGAACCCTGCCCTCGTACCTATCTCAAGAATAACGTTACCAGGCTCGTTGTACTGAGCCATTAGGTCGTATAGGAGTACTGCCTGATACGGTAACATCTGGCGTGAGATATGTTCGCTACGCTTGAAGGCTTTCTGGCCAGCCCTCGAGCAACCCGAACTGCTAGGATAGTAAACTGCTGATCTAACCCCTATCATTAGATCGTCCCCCTCGGAGATACCTTCCCACGCGACGCTTCCCATTCTGCGACCTTACTCCAAGCATCCGTTCCATCTAGACGACCTCGAATCTTGCCCGCCCAGCGTCTAGCTGCGACGTTGTGGTGCCATATTGCCACTTTACCGACAGGGGCAGGATAGCGATCACTTGCATTCCACTGGTTCCCAAGTACGAACAACTTCAAGGGTTGCGTGTAGAGTGCTCGTAGAAGCGCTCCCTGATCTCTCTGGGCCCAGCGCTGCCATTCTTCCTGCCAAAGTGTAAAGAAGTGCTTAACCCTATCATTACGCCTGAAGGCGAATACGCCTCCGTTGTACTGGAGAGTCTCGTCAGTACCCATTAACAACCAGGTTGCTTCCGACTCAGGCCGGTTGTCACCTTTCATCATCAGCTTAGCGACTGAATACCTATCCATGTCCTTACAGATCACAACTTCCCAGCCCTTCTGAAGGGTCTCGAAGAGGAAGCTGAAGTCCTCAACCGGCTCCGTATCTGCATCGAGATACAGGACGTACTCCCAATCTTCTGGAGTGAGGTCGTATGCTTTAAGCTTAGCGATACGACCTCCGATATCCTTGTCCTTCTGGAAGATATAGAGATCTTCGCCTGCATCGAGCGGCTCGTTTGAACACAGGGCGATTGGTACACCTGGAAGATACTGTCTACAAGCAGCGATGCACTTTTCCGCGCACCGCCTCGATTGCTCTCCAAATGCAACTAGGTATATCCCTGACTTACCTGGCCACTTGGGTCTTACTTCAGCCTCAGCCTGAACCTGCGACGTTCCGTATAGGTTCTCATCAAAGTAGGTTCGTGTCTCTTCGCAGAACGCCTCGACACTGTACTTGGTGACTGACTCTCGCAGATCTGCTCTGTTATGCTTCCCGAGCTTAGCGAGCGCCCTATCAACAGCATCCGAAAGCGATCTATAGTTACCTGTCTGATATTTGTAGATTCCTGGTATGTCTGGTAGCTCTGGATGGATTCCGACGTCTTCTGGAATGACTACAGGTATACCTGTCGAGAGCGCCTCCAAGGTCGTCATTGGACCGCCCTCTACTGACGCGGTACAGATGTATAAGTCCAAGGACTTATAGAAGTCTGGTAGGTATATCCAGTTATACATCTTAGTGATGCAAGGCCATCCCCTACCAGAAGCCCTGAAGGTTGCATGCTTACCGAATTCCTGTGTCAGGAGATTAGCGAGATGCTCACCTTTCCTGCCGCTACCATAGACGAACCCGCTGAACCCTAGTACCGGTCTCTCGCTATCCTTTAGCAGGGTCTTACTAGACCGCAGTGTAAATGTGTCCCTTTCAAGTGGAAGGGTCGGCGCAATCGAGGGTCCAGACTCTCTCAGATGCCGAAGCTGCCCCTGGTTCATTGCTAACCTTAACCAGACCTTTTCTGCTACCTGGTCGTAGAGATCGCCCTTCTTACCTTCTTCCCTATGTGTAAAGTAGGCCGCAACTCGACCCTTGAAGTCTTTGTTCTTTTGATGGTCGAAGTAGGCCATGTAGTAGTTAATGTCATAGCCTACGAGAGCCCTCATGGATAAGTCCCAGCCATTGCCCTCGGCAAGATAACGAGCATATCTCGGAAGTACCCGATCCTTCGCATAGTTCTGGCAAACGACTACGACTTTCATAACTTAGCCCTTCCGAATAAGTGCTCGATAACCTTACCGTGACGACTGTTGTACTCGTGTCCAAGTAGCCAGATTCGAAGGCTAGACTCTTCCAGGGCCCTGATTAGGGCTGCCTGATCATGCCTCTCGTACTTCTCCCATTCAGCTCTCCAAAGCTCGAAGAACTTGTGAACCCGTTCTTTAGACGTACCAGGAGTGCCAGACGCGCTAGGGGAACCTAACGTTTCTGTAGTGAGATTAAACCACATCACGCCGGCCTGAAGCTGCAAGGGTCTCGGATTCCAGAGGCTCGCAAGCGTCTCTTCTCTCTCTGTACGGTCCAGATGGCTGAAGAGGTCCTTACCCTGGTTCTGGGAGGGAACTATGACAAGATCCCAGCCCTCTTTCAGTATTTCGAACCCTTGGACGATATCTCGAGACATTACTCGCGTATCAGCATCCAAGTAGAGCGTTCGCTCGAAGGGCGTTAGTGTATCAAGATTCAGCTTGGCCCATCGCGCTCCGTAACTCCGATCTTTTAGGTAAATCTGCTTTATCCCAGTGTAGGGCGTTGGTTCGTCACATATAAGGGCTACTGGAAGATCTGGTGCCATCTTCTTGAGCCTCAGCAGAGAATGTCCAACTTCTCTAAGAGCTGGAGCTCCATAGGCCACGAAGCATACTCCTTCAGGCTGATAATACTCATACGATGATTTAGAGGGCATCTTTCACCGACCAGCTAGGAGGTAAAGCTAGAATCAGCATCGGAGTTACATATAGGGCCCGTAAGAATGCGAGCCGTTCATCTCCCTCAGGTAGCTTATCCTTCTCTACCTCCCAGGTTTTGAAGAGCCGTTCTACGGCAGGGCACCGAAGGGCATACAGTTGCCGCGTGTCATACACTGGTACGCGAAGCTCTCCGATAACTTCACGCGTTAGAGCTCTATCCTTCTCGGTACCGATCATCGTTGCGTCTTCGCTGAAGGTCCATAACGGGACCAGCAGCTCCCATGAATCTAGCAGCCCAAAGGCTACTGGTATAAGTTCAGGTCTGATCGGTCCATCTCTGTAGATCAGCGTCTTCTCATAGGGCAGGGTTAGCCCAGGAACGTAGGAGATCTCGCATTTAGCTCCCTTCAAGGCGGTCGAGGCACTCTCGGTAACGATACCAACCTCACCGACTTGAGCTGTTTGGACTGGATGAGAATGACCTGGCAGAGCTACCTTACTTTGTGATAGAAGTTGTGCTAGCTCTCTCCCCCTGCAGGGGAACCAGTCACCCTTATAGTGCCTTATGGGAGCTCCAAGTTCGTCGTGTCTATTGATAACTACTAGGGCCTGTACCCAAGTCCTTGCCATGTTACCTCATCTTCTGAGCAATTAGAAGGTAAGGGAGAAGCCGAAGGAAGAGCCCCTCCCCTACCAGGTTAACGTCTCGTGTGCTCGTATACTAAGTCGTCAGAGCTAGTCGACGATTTCCTCCCAGACAGTCGTCGGTACTGGGGGATAGTTCGCGATGAACCGCAGCGGCAGTGCGGAGATGAACGCGTTGCCTACGGCTACGACAAGGTTAAGCCGGACGTACTTGAACCCTCCATCCACGTCCATCTCTTCCGTCTTGAGCTCGATGCCAACCAGATCGTCTCCATCACCTCCAGCCTGCGTGAGCTGGGTGATCGACTTACCCGAGATGTCCTTCGTGTTGGAGCCGTCTCCGACGTCATCCTGCTCAAGCTTCAAGTCGACCGTGCCGCCGGCAGCGATGACACCTACGAGCATAACCGCGATGAACCGCTGATAGTTGCTCATAAGCATCCAGTCTGACGTATATGTTGCTGGCACCTTCTCGATAGGGTACCACACACCAGCTGGTAGATTAACCTCAGTAAAGCGTTCGGTGTACGACATTGCTACCTCCTTGTGAGTCCTGATTAGCTCTCAGCTCAGGGGCCAACTTCTCTCCGCTTAGGGTAAAGTTTAGCGGACGAGTCGACCCCTGGCTGCTTGAAGATCCGTCAGCGTTACAAGGATTAGCTGGTTACAGCGTCATCCAGAATTACGAACGGACTAACCTGGGTGGTACCATCCCTCAGAGTCAAGGGAGCTGATAGCCACGGACGCCCACCTACCCGATGCACACCTCGCCAGGCTGTAAGGTCGTTCCGGAACTTGAAGTGCTTGCTGGAGTCAATGGTCGTGATCTTGCGATCTCCAACCACGTACTTGCTCCAGTCGGACAGGATCAGATCACCTTCGCTGCCGAGGGTCTGGCAGTTCTCGATGAAGTAGATTGGGTAGCCCATCAAGGTCGTCGGCATCGCGTCTCGACCGTTGCCGATCCAGACGTAGGAAGCGTTCCCTGCAGGGCCGTTCAGCTGAAGAATCTGAGGCATCGTGCTCTGATGTGCAATCCAGATCGGTGAAGTTCCCATGAAGATCGACAGCATGTTAAAGACGTCCACGATACTGATCGCGTTCGCAGCGACACGAGTCTGTCGAAGCGTGACCCCGCAACCTGGATCGGTGATGCCCAGTGGCTGGCCTGCGCCAGTGCCATTGATGAAGGCCCACTCCTCTTCGTTGCTGATAGCACCACCGAAGAGTTTCTTGAGCAGAGCTTCGAGACCGACCGCCGAATCTTCCATCAACTCGTCCGAAGCTTCCGTGTAGACGATGAGCTTGTGAGCGATAAGCTTCAGCTGGCGGAAGGAGGGCTGCGTTTCTTCCTTCTCGGCAGACTCTTCAGTCCACTTCGGGATGACGCCACCGTAGAGGTTCGCGACCCCTGAAGTACTTCCGGTCTGATCAAGCGTCGGGAAGTGTACCTCTCTAGCCTTCATCGGAAGGACCAGTGCGCGCTCTCGAACGAGGCGCTGGAACTCGGTGAGCATAAAGAGGCTGGGACGCTGCTCTGGGAAGACTGTAAAGCCTCCATCAGCACCAACCGCTTCGGTCAGTTCCTTGGTTTCGACCCAGCCGTAGTTCTTCATGTCGAAGGAGGGAGTAGAGTCGTCGTCAAGTGTGACATAAGCTCGCTTAACGCGCTCCGTCCACTCGTTACGAGCCGCTACCTTCCAGACG
>Ga0114919_10001207_pt1 | contig 20748 bp, 16 predicted proteins | sample BlataG_FD_88682 | JGI IMG/M metagenome (GOLD analysis project Ga0114919, IMG submission 88682) | Deep subsurface microbial communities from Black Sea to uncover new lineages of life (NeLLi) - Black_00105 metaG | ecosystem: Environmental > Aquatic > Marine > Oceanic > Sediment | place: Atlantic... | reverse complement strand
GGGGGGGAGGGGGGGGGGGAGGTGGTTTGCCATCTTTCTCTCTCGCTTGCTATGGTAGCGTCGGCAGTCAACTCAAACTGGCAATTGAATCTGCAACTGACCTTCGTTGTGAACTGCACAAGCATCGATGCTGACATGAAATATAGTATGGATCCTAGCTTTATTAGGGGAGAGTGCTCTCCCTGAGACTCCTTTGGCGTCATATTTTATAATAATGTGAAATTATCAGCTTGGAAAAGCTGAGAGCAAGTAAAAATATAAACGTGCTGCCTACGATGATTGAGATCTACCAAGGATCTAATAGTGACACATATCTGTCCCTGAGCAACGATAAAGCTTATTGATCACCCAACCACTTTATTGGGAGAAATAGCCCAGCATATGTGATATAACCGGAATAAGATGATCAGACTTATTCGAGTTAAATAGTATAGATGGAGTTTGGCGGTCAACTGGGCCATTAAATGGAGGCAAAAGAGGGAGGAACTCCATGCATCCTCCGTTCTTGCGACGCTGGAGACTCCACTCAGGGATGAAAACTAAATACTTGTTACTTTAATTCTCCTAGTGGCCACAATGTAAATCAGATCCTAATGCACTATTGATCTTGAAAGTAAGGTATGCAATGGGTGATGGATGGAAGTTAGTAGTATGCTTGAACTGGCAATATTCACATCTTTTCCCCTCTGCCCCCATTGTCACCGAAGATGGAGGTCAGGCGGCGAGAAGGTTGAAAAAATCAGTGTCAAACCTTCTTCTGCCCATATCAACCTTTCATTACAACGTAGAGGTACTATACTTACCAAATAATATCAGATTGTTTATTATTAACCACCTGAGCCAAGTTTCCTTGATGCACAATTCGCCTTTTGGATGCATATTTGGCTGGCTATACTAATCGGATTTCTGTGGGGTGCAACCAATCCTTTCATCAGGCGTGGAGTACTCATCGCTGAGTACACCAAACCCAAGAACCATACCGGCATATCCTTCCTCAACGCCATCATTCATCACCTCTCCACACCCGCCTTTGCCATTCCCCAGCTCCTCAACCTCTCAGGCGGCATCCTCTTCACAGCCACTCTGTCATCTGCTGGTGCAGATATCTCCATCATCTCACCAGTGGCAAACGGTGTCAGTCTAGCTTCTAACGCTGTATTTGATCATTTGCTAGGTGATACAATTGACTTTAAACGCGTCGTTCCCGGTCTTCTCTTGGTCTTCACTGGCATCACTCTTTGCACACTTCCTTCCTCATCCTAATACACCATCATCATGTCTTCATTCAATTTTGGAGATGATGATGATGACGACATCAACGCTGATGAATTTGATTTACTTCCTCAACAAAGAATAATATGGGATGACAGCATAAATAATAATAACTATGATGACGATGATGATCTAGTAGAAATAATTTATGTACCTCCAGATGGCGACTTGATAGACAACCTTCCTGCCTTTAATGCCTTGGATTTGGGAGAAGAAGAAGAAGGACTGAGTATATCCAACTCCATATTAGGTGAGCAACAAGATCATGATGGTTATGTATATGCACCAATAAGGAGTCTAGAGGAAGAAGCTGCCGGTCTTGACATCACTACTGATGGTGAAGAAGAAGCTGGTCCTTCATCTGGTGCTTCTTTGACAAATCAAACAGTAGCAAAATTATCAACTGTTAGTATTGATGAAGATGATCCATTATCTCTCTTGGAAGCAGCTATACAAGACGATAAACCCAAGTATAAAATAAATAAAGATTGGCAAGCTATGATTGCTTCAATACAAGGTGAAGAAGATGGAGGTATCATCGATAGAGGAGCTATACCACAGGTAGGAGAGCAAGAAGAAGAAGAAGAAGAAGAAGAAGAAGAAGAAGAAGAAGAAGAAGAAGGAAGACCTCCTCCTCCTCCTGTTGCTTCTCCTAGTGGAGTGATGCTTGGTTCAACTACAACAACAACAACAAGTGAAACAACAATGGAGGATCAAGGACAACGACCAGGTGCAAAAACAATGCCTGATTTGAGAGTGTTGCCCAAAGAGGAGCATCAAGAAGGCGAAGGTGTAGATTCTCCCTTGGGGAATGCGCTGTTAATAGGAGGAGCAAGAGCTTCCTCTGCTTACAATGATAGTGAAGAAGAAGAAGATGATAGTGGTAGTGGTAGTGGTCGTGGTAGCAAGGGGTTACGTCCATCCATGTCAGGTATGAATAATGATGATAATAATTATAATAATGCCGACTACTATTATAAAATCACTTGATTTGGTTTTAGTGATAGGGAGGGGGCATGTGCACATCTGCGCTGTGTGCGTGTGTGTGTGTGTGTGTGTGTGTGTATGTAAGAAAGAATTCCTACCTATTCTTCTCTCACATGCACACACATATCATTGCCCCTCTGATGCTTTTTCTTAAATTCAACGACACTCACCCCACCCCTCCATCTTTTCTTATTACAGATGACCCCAGAGTGGCAGTATTCTCCACTCTCCAGCCTATATGTTCCGTAATACTACAATCCAGGTCTAATCCACCTGAATTGACCAGCTTATTATCAGGTCTGGATACTCTTCTCCAAGAAGTTGACGTTCAAGGTCTCCAAGCATGTATAGAATATGTTTTGTTTCCCCTGAGACTCATCTTAGACTGTGCATCTGGCGGTGGCGGTGAGCAGCAGAAGCAGCAGCACCAGCACCAGCACCAGCAAGGGGGGGTGGCTATTCCCGCAGCCAGTAGTGAAAGAGTGGTAGAAGCAACATTGAAATGCTTGTTCACTGTGTTGTGTCGGTGCAATATAGAAAGAAAGGAACAAATACTGAGCGTAATTGCTCGACTGACAGCTCTGTTGCCTGAGAACAACAACAGTAATAATAGTGGTAGAAACGCTGGGGTGGCTGATGCACCAGCAAGCGAGGAAGTAGTGCAAAGCATCCTTATCAATTTAGTATGCCTATTCACCAACATGCCACCCCCAGGCAAGGCCATACTCACCCAAGATGACGAAGCTGCTCCTCTGATTGGCCATCTTATTTCAAAACTCTTATCAACAGCTGAAGGTCAGTTTAAAGCTGGTTCCTTGGGAAGTAGACTTATCGGGGCCAAATCATTTCATGCACTTAGAACATTAATCGAGGCGATACACAACAATACTGATAATGGCAACAATGATACTAATGAAACTAACGTTGCTGTAGAGATGTTGGCTTTCTTTATACCAGGCATTGCCACTGGCCTGGCTTCTGCATTGGTAAACTATGGCCGTACAGAAGTAGGATCCACCAACTCCTTGGCAGTTGTAGAAGCTCTGAAAGGCTTGAGAAGCTTGTTAGTTGCTACAATGGGTAGTGATACAGTTGCTAGGCTTATGATGGATGATAATGATGGTACTGCGAGTGGTACTGGTGCTATTATTGATGAGGAATGGGTGACTTCAGACCAGGCTATGGCTCAACTAAGACGCTTGGCAGGCAATAAGAGTAAAGGCATTGAAGCAGCAGATATAGAGAGGGACATGATACTTGGAAACACAAAGGGAAAAACACCAAGTTTTCCCCCTTCCTCTAGACCCACCACCACCACCACCACTAATAACAGCAACAAGTTGTTGAAAGCAACACTCACAGTAGAATGGCTGATGATGACATCCTCCAGACTGAGTACTCTTCTCATCGCGTCTCTCCCCCCTCTAGCTTCCCACCCCAACCCGACAGTGAGACAAACACTGGTACCTGTGTGCGCTGATATTGCTGATCATTGTGGAGGAGTGGTGACGGGGGATACTCAGAGAATGCTGTTGCAAATGATGCTTTCTTTAGCGGAAGATGAATGGCAGGATGTGGCTATGCCAGCAAAGCTCTGGCTGCATCGCCAGCAGACACCATTGCCATCTTCTGCTCTACGTAACACCATTCCTCCTCCTCCTCCTCCTAGTGGGAATGTCTTTAATGGATTGATGGAACCAACATTATTACAATTAGTAAAAGACCTACCAGAAGCACTGCAAAAGGGTGAAGACAGCGGAGCTCTACACGCTCGTCAACTGACAGCTGCACTCCTTGCATGTCTAACTGGCCCCAATGCATTCAATAATATCATGGTAAACCATCCTACCTGGCTTGATGCTTGTGTATCATCATTTACCAAGTGTTTCTTGCCGGATTTGGATGCAGCAGCGTTGTTATTGCATGCTCCATTAGAAATGGCAACAGCCTATGCATCTGTTGGATTGGTTGATGATAGTAATGCTACTACTACTACTACTACTACTACTGCTACTACTGATAATCAGTATCATCAAGGTACTGCGGTAGCAGTTGCTCTATTACCAAGAATGCCACTTGCACTCAGCCTCATATGCAGTAATAGGATATATGTAACAATTTCCAAAGCAACACATGAGCTATCAGCAGCAGCAGCTAGTAGTGACAGTAGTAATAATAGAGGTGATGGGCTGTCTCTGAGAACCTTATTTGATGCCTGTTTACTACGATTAGAACGACTCCTTGAAAGAGCAAACAATAATAGTGGTAGTAATGATAAGAAGAGAAAGAACATGAAGGGAACGAAGAATAAAGAGCAAGTAGAAGGGGAAGTCATAATCAGCCATACTACTACTACTACTACTAGTATTGGTGGCGATGATCAATGGCAGTTGGAGGCAACCTCCCTCATCTCCCTCCTTTCTGAATTTATCTATGGCACTCTGAAGTCTATTCATAGTAGCAGTGGTAGCCAAATAAGGAGGGACGTAGAGTCTTTGGTATTCTCTACATTATCTCTCATTGTATCTGATATCATATGGAAGCTTCCCACATCCATGAGTGATGATGATACTACTACTACTACTACTACTACTACTACTACTAGTGCTCTTCTTTGTCTTCCTCTTCAATTGACATCATCATCATCATCTTCATCATCAATGAAGCACCTAGGAAGCAATGTACTACTACAAAGAGCAGCATTAGAATGCATAGGTGCCGCCGCTCGTGTTGTCGGTACTGCATTCTCAACAAACGGAAAATTCATGAGATTGGTACTGCTACCCCTATTTGAAAAACTAGCAGATGCATCCCCACTAGTGAGATCGTCAGCAGATGCAGCTCTTACATCTATCTGTGTGCATTGTGGGTACCACGGTAGTATGAATATGTTGATTAGTGGGAATGTGGATTATATAATTGATGGACTGTGCAGACAGTTGAGGAATGTTCAGCAGCATTCCCGAGCTCCCCAGTTGTTTGCTGCATTATTGAGTAGAGCAGGAACAGCACCAGAGGTGCTGCTGCCGATGTTGGCTGAACCGGCTCAGCGTGCTCTTCGTGGGGTGTCTATTCTGGCAAGAAGCAGATCGCCAGAGTATGTATTGCCGTTTTTAGCTGCATTGAAGGAAGTGGCGGTTGGAGCAGAGGGTGTGGGGAGGAAAGCGTTGAAAAGGGTGCAGGCTCTGGCTGCAGATGTTGAATTGAAGTATCAGAAGAATGTTGAGGCAAGAAAGAAGGAGAAAATGAAGATGAAGGAGCAAGAAGAAGGGTCCCTTGGTACTGACTCTTCTTCACCGCAATCTATAGAGCACATTGCTGGTTACTTCAAAGAGAGAGCTGATAAGGGTAAATATACACCATGGGATGATGATGAAGATGATGATATAGAAGAGAGAGCTTGCCAGGTTGACATGTCGCCATCAGACAGAGAAGAATTACGGCTGGCCAGAAGACAGGCAGCAGCGGCTGCCTCACTGGCTCGGTCCATCACAGACTGCTCTGGCCCCCTCACTGCTTCCTCTTCACTGTCAATAGCAGTCCAAGCCATCAACGTCTGTATGTCTGCACTACAAGCGCTCAAGTCTGCGACTGAGATCATTGAGCTGGAAGAGGAGAAGATTGAGCCATTTGTCAAGAAGCAGGTGGATTTGCACCCGCCAGAGCCAGACGTACCTCGATTATTGCCTTCTGTTCATTTATTCTGGGCTCCATTGATTGGTGCATTGAAAGACTGGAGGGTGGCATTGATTGAAGCTGCAGCTCCTTCCTTAGCAACACTAGCTCACTTATCAGGATCTTTCTTGACCAAGAGATTCGCTCAAGAAGCTTGGCCAATTATGCTCTCTTTACTTCGACATGGCCCTTCAGGTCGCTCCTCCTCTTCTTCTCATTCACAATCATCGCCACTGCTTCTCCCAGGAGACGATGTTTCAGAAGCACCTGCACTAACCCAAAGAGCTAGACTCGCAGTACTCGATTGCCTCAAGAGCATAGCACTCAACACTAATAGCTCTGTGATACTAACTCACTACAATGTGGCTCCTGCTGCTCTCAGTGCAGTTGGAGAGCTGTTGAAAGATGATGAGCCTCCCAACATCAAGGAAGCAGCTACGACTACATTCATGGCTCTGGCTGAGATAGATGGTGATGCTGCTTGGGCTTTATTGTCATCAGCTCTTCATATTTACCATCCTACTATTCATATTACTAATAGTACTATTCTGAAACCACCACCACTATTGTCATCGGCATCAGCATCATCAGCTGTATTGCCGTCGTATGACGAGATATTCTCAAAAAGTTTCCTCATCAATGACAATAGAACCCAGAAGAATAGCACTAGTGTAGTTCCAGTAGGATTTAAGGAGTGCAATGGGAAGAAACTAAAGGCAATGCTAGGTAAACTAGAGCAATTACCAGTAAGATGGCATAACTGTCTTATTACAACCTAGCTCTACTACTGATACTATTATTAGTACTATTCCTATTACTATTCCTATTATTAGTTACTCCATTTTGTAAGAAATCAAGCAGCAACACATTCAACAAATCAGGTCTGTTTCTAGAAATCCAATGGTTGCAATCCTCTATCTGTTCATACCTCCATAATCCTGGAGCCACCATTGCACTGGATGCTTTCATTTGTTCTTCTGTTAATGCTGCATCCTTGTCACTCCAAATTCCCATCACTGGGATGTTCAACTTACTATTACTATCTATTATACTACTAATATTATTGTTACTGGTATTAGTAGGAGTGATAATGGAGGAAAGGGCAAATTGAGAGGGGGAGATGTTTGCTCTGTAGATGTTGAGACTGGCTGTGAGGGAAGCTTCATCTTGAGACATAGCGTCAATGTAGCTCTGGACAACTTGAGGAGATTCATCTGGGAATAATCTCCTAAATAAACACCAATTATTGGCTTTGATATATTTTTCAGCGTTGGGAGAGATAAAGAGGAGCATATACCAGCTCTTTTGCATTTGTTTGATGCCTCCAGCGGAGAAGAGAAATTGGGAGAAGCCAACACTGAGGACAGTTAGTGAAAGTATTCTGTATTTACTATGTGGGTTGGTAGCTGCGTACCAAGCTAGGCTAGCACCCCAGTCATGGCCTATGAGATGGACTTTACGGATGCCTAGCATGTTGAGGAGACCGATGATCATGACGTTGTTCAGGTTTGAGAGTCGGTAGTGATGGACATCGGTGGGCTTGCTTGAACCTCCAAATCCAATTAGATCTACACATAGAACGTTGTAGCCAGCATGATTTAGACATGTTATTTGAGAGTGCCATAGATTCCTGTCGTCGGGATATCCGTGGAGAAGTAGCACCGTAGGCCCAGGGTCTGATTGCTGGATGTATATGATGTTGAGATTGTAGCCCAAGACGGATACTAATTGAGTCTCAAATGCCATTGTCTTTAGGGTTTATGCAGTGTGACTCCTATAATCGGTGCATGCATTATTGATTTATATTCGCTTCAAGCTTTCTAATATATACTTTTCCCCGCCACCTCCTCCGACACCAGTGCAAGGTTTTAGAATACACAGTTGGGATTGATGATGTCTAGGAGCGACAACCTTTTCCTAGGAGATCACATGGAGAAGGAGTTTATTACATACATGGCAGAACAAAAAGAAAAATGAAGATATACGCAGAGGGGAAAAAGGGGGGAAAGTAAAAAAATGCCAGCCTTCCACTCAAGATTAAAAAAAAAAGACACCATATTTCCCTTTCTTTACCGGTATTTATTTATACCACCACAGCAGCAATCAATGCCATAGAAGCAGCCAGAATAGCAGATGCTTTGACACCAATGGCCTCACTTGCAGCAGCGGCAGTCACCTGTGGCACATCACCAGCAGCAGTAGCAGTGCTTTTCACTGCACCGATGGTTGGCAGACTGAACGGAGCCTTTGGCACAATAGCATGTACGCCCCAATTTCCATCAACCACTTGTGTGACACCAAAGTCTGTAGCAACGGTGATGGCGGTAATCACTTGATCTTCAGTCATACCGGTAGCAGCCATCAGGAAGTCTCTTGTAGCGTTATATGCTACAGTCATGGCCTTGTCAAGACTACTTTCACCATAAATCGTGCTCATGGGGTTGTCCAGCTCACTGAGATAATCAGAATAGGTGTACCCCTGAATGACCCAACTGTCTTCAGTTTCAATGATAGGCTGAGTGAGGTTCTGGAGGAAGGGTGGCAAGTCATCCTTCTTGTGCAAAGTGAGCTTGAGCTTGCCATTGATGCTGGTCTCCACACCAGTACCATCAAGCTCAGAGTCACCTTGTGCCATGTGAGCATCACCGGCACTCAACATTGCACCTGCAACTTGAATGGGAAGGAAGAGGGTGTTGCCAGCACCCACTCTGTTGTTATCCATGTTGCCTCCGCTCATCAGCGGAGGGACAGAGTCGACTGGGGTGGCATACTTAGGGGCCAGGCCAATGTTACCAATATGCATGTTGGCTTTCAGTTTAAACTTGCCATTGATGTCGGTGTTTTCTGTACCAGTTGGATGAGTGGTCAACACTCCTGGGTAGTACATTTCGCTCCACAACTGCTCACCTTGGGTGCAAGGTACTTCCTGCCTGAATACGTGTTGTTGACATTGCTCCATTCAATGTTGGTAGTTGCATCAGGAATGGATCCTTCAGTGATAGCACAAGCACTGATGGGACCATCGTATCCAGCTGCAGCATTAGAGAATCTGAACTGGTAGTCTGGCACAATGTAATACTCTCCGTCTTCTTCAATGACTTCGTAGATGGTCACAACTTCTCTCTTATCACCATCCAAGAAACCGGCTCTAAACTGATAGCCCCACCAAGCTGCAGCATTAGATCCGTATGTCTTTCCAGTAGCTGGGTTGACCCTTGGCTCAAGAGATAGGATATCAACCTGCAGCACGTCACCTGGTTCAGCTCCGCACACAGCAATGGGGCCGGTGAGAATATGAACACCGTCGCCCTTTCCAGATGCACCTCTTGTTGGTACGCCCATGCCTTCTTCGGTCCATTTATAGATTGATTCAATACCAGGGTCTCCATTGATCATCTTGTCTGGGTCGTCACCGGCGTGATGTGTGATCATCTCAATCTCAACGGTGTCTCCAGAGTTGATGACCATTCTGGGTTCCAGGCCCTCGTAAACGTAGCCCCAGTGGATAGTCTCGTTGTTGGCTACCAAGGTTTTGACTTCTGCAGATTGACTGGCGATAAGGCCACATTGCTCTGTGAAATCAACAGACATGCTGTGATTTGTAATGGTTTGGGAGAGGGGTAGGAGGAGGGGGGGATGAGGAAATGTGTTGGTTATTTTCTGTTCGTTTGCGTCACGCTGTGCATGGCAAGCACTATGCCCTTTAGGGCTGTGGACCTTGCCTCCTAGGGCTTTGGGATGAGCAGCCCTTGTGATGGTTTGATTAAGGTTTTTTATGATCGTATACGGGATTTAAAGTAGAATGCACTCACCCAGATGCCATACTGGCAGCCAGAAGGCCCAAGATAGCAAAGCCCTTGATGTTCATCAATCCTGATGAGTTGGAAATTGGTAACATTGCACACAAGCAATAGTACTAAAGCGTTAGAAACACTTGATTTTTGTTTAAAAAATAAAACTGAAAGATTAGTAACACTGATTAGGGCGCAAGTACATGCTATTCCATTTCTTTATGCCTTACATGAGGGGGGCTAGGCCTAGTGAACCCAAAGCTGAAACTGGGACCACCCTTCATTCTGTGGGTTTTCCCTCTCTCTCTAGGGACGACCCATTGTCTCTTCTCCTTCTTCTCTCTTTAACCACCATCTACCCTGCGACACCCCACTTCCAAATCTACTCCCTCTTACTATGACCACCACTAGTGGGAACAGGTTTAGCTGTTAGCGTTGTCAATCTCTTTATGGCATACTTGACCTGTTGAATGGGGTTTGGTCGGTGCGTCTTTCCCTCTGCAAATTCTGGACTAACATTTATATACTGCGAACCTAGACCAACACCCAAGCCCCAACCTAATCCTACACCAATACCACACCCACCTCCAAAACCTAGGCCCAAGACACCGAGTGGACTGCCGCCAAAGCCCCTGTGTGTTGTTGGAAAAGAGGGAAGAGAAGTGAGAAGGGGGGTTCGAGGGGTTGATGAGGGGTGAACGGGTGTGTGAAGTTGTATATATCTATCTATCTTTGGAGTTGAAAGGCCGGAAGATATTGAATGAAGACTTACCATCCGATACCGAATCCACATCCAATTCCAAAACCAAATCCTGCTCCTTGTCCCGATATTGGTTTCAAACCCATTTTTTTGATCACTTAAATTGAAGATGTGTTTGATACACGAGTCAGAAATCACTTGTGCAACTAATCAATTACTTCATTGATCTCTCATCAAAACTACACATCTCACATATCATTCTTTGAGACGACATCGCAGAAACCCACCGCACTTTTCAGTGTGAAGCGGCTCCTGCAATCACTGCTCCCTGGGCAATCATCATCGTCTTCTTCTTCTTCTTACTCTGGATTTTGATAATAAATAATACAACAGGATACCAGATCATCGTCTGGTCCAAAACAAATACAAAAAGATTCTCTCTCTGCCTATCTCATAGATTTCACCACCCTCTCTACATCATCAACAATCACCCCGCACACCCCCAACTGCCCCTGCACACCCACCCACTCCTCATCATCATTCAACATTCCATACGTCATTACCCTTAATCCCTTCTCTCCTGCTACCCTCACCACGACAGGATCACTCTTCACCACAGTACTCTCCAGTATCACTCCCTGTAACCCTGCAGTGTAAGCAAACTCAATAGCAGCACCTGCGCTGTTTCTTCTGTCGTCAACATAGGGATGCTCCCCACAGTCGCTAAGAAACATGATGCATGCTTCTGGACATCGTTTCCTCACTTCTAAGCACACTTCTGGATCAAATGATGAATATAATATCACCCTACCTCCATCTCCACCTCCACCATTATTATTATTATTGTTACTTCTGCCAGTGGGCCAATCTGCTTCTGCTGCGTCAACAGCAGCCAAAATAGCAGTCACCACTCTATCCACCTCTTCCGCAGATGTTTGCGCAACATGTGGAGGCGTCGTCATTTTTATTTCAATATCAAATGCTACTGCTGCTGGCATTGCTTCAAACACTTCTTTTAATGTGGGGAGATCGTCTTCTTGTTGTGCTTGCCATTGTCTGAGGCTGGGATCTCCTGGGAGGGCAGGGAGGTCGTTGCGTCCTTGTCTCATGAGAGAGCTATAGGAAGAAGATGATGAATGTATACTGGTGGTGGTTGTACTACTTATTGATGATATTGTAGATTGTGGAGATGTACCTGCAAGGATCATATCCATATCTTCATCATCATCACCTAGAGAGGGTGCTGATGACGACGAGAAGAAGGAGGAGGATGATGAAGGTGATCTGATGGGGGCCAGTGATTTGAATTCTGCCAGAGACAGCTGGGAAATAGGAAGAGAAGATGGATTTGAAGCTGAATTCCCAAATACCATATAATTATCATGCCAAACAACAGGAACTCCATCTGAAGTGACTTGTACATCGAATTCTATAAAAGTGGCGCCTGCTTGAATACAGCTGAGGAAGCTTTTGATGGTGTTTTCTCTCCAGCAATTGGCTTTGCAGTCGGAAGAGGAGAGGGAGACCCATGCATTTTGGCCCATTCCTCTATGGCCTCCTACTGCGATTTGATTTGATGAAGTTGGTGCTTCTAGTAATTTGCATATGTTGAATTTTGGTGAGTCGTAGTAGTAGTGATTGGCAACAGCCTGTGTGTGGTGGTTGGATCGGGAGTCAGGAACAGAAGCAGGAGAAGGGAGGAGAAGTCAGCAAGAAGAGCCTAAATGTAGCGAGGAATAGCGCGTGTAGAGAACAATGCAGGCTCTTTGGACATCTTACCGTCGAATTAATATCTGTGGATCGCATAGCTGTGGTACAACCAAACCAGAGCTTTTGGGATTTCTGTAAGGCTGATGATGGCACAACTGAAAAATGTCTACAAGGTCTTAAACGTCGCCTTGGAACGACGAGCCCCCTGCCAATAGTCGGATTTAAAGCTTTGTATACATGGTGATCACAAAACATCATTGTTAAAAAAGAAATACCTTTAAAGAATATTGGAATCTGGGCATTGAATCTCCTTACAGAAACCTGCACACTCATCTGATCTGTCAGTGACCAACCACCTCCCCTCACTCTATTATCACTGTAGGTATTTTACATCCCCCATTTACACCCCCTATCCACACCATTTCATTCCCAGAGTATATCACTCCAAGCAAGAAGGAAGCACAGCTAGATGTCTCATTGTAGGCCTCCCATGTGCACAACACCAGGGTAAATCCAATCCACTCAAGTTCTTCAGTACCCCCTTCATAGCACCCTTATCCAGAGGCCTCCCAATCATGATGCTGGATCTACATGCTCTGGATGCCAGCATTGCCTTCACCCTTGATGGCCTCACCACCATCGTTGAATTGTTATTATTATGATTCTGTCCTCCAGTTCCCCATGCACCACCGCCACCACCACCACCTTCCCCTCTCTCCAAAAGACCAACCAACTCCAACACATCGACCACCCCAAAAGTAATATTTTTACTAAACGGTACCGCCGACAAAGCCAACTTCCCCGTTTCCTCCTTGTTATTGTTGTTGTGATCTTCTTTAAATTCAAACCCATTTGCCTTGAAAACATGCATATTCTCCCTAATGGTGAGGACCTCTGTAGGTGAGAGTTCCAACAACTGAGGGTGAAGGAGCGGTTGTTTGTTAAGAATTGTCTCTTTGGAGAATTTCTCAAAATTGGTACGTTCGTCACTGGCATGCTGGTCAATAATGAAGAGGTCGTTATTAAGCTTGGCAATAATGAAACCGAGGTTGAATTGGCCTAAGACGTCCATTTTGGCGAAATTCTTCTTGTCGAAGACTCTTTCTAGTGCCTTTTCTGCTTCAGTTTCTTCCTGTTCTTTGTTGGTACTATTCCTAACATTGGCGGCATGTAGTGATGCTGCACCTAGTTTGTTGCACATGGAGTCTTTAAATTGCTGCTGCTTCTTTCTATTCTCATCATCAGATGCTGCTGCTGCTGCTTCTAATGCTCTCTTCCTAATATCTTGGAAGTTGGCCATCACTACCATGTCACCACCGCTCTCTAATCTTGCAACTGATGGTGGTGGTGGATTTGATGGTTCACCAGTCTCTTCTTCTTCTTCTTCATTACCACCACCATCATCTATAACGACAACGTCCTCCTCTTCTTCTTCTTTATTGTTGTCTAAGTCTATCACATCATCCATATCTTGGGACTGATCAGTAGGCGAACCATCACCAGATGGAGATGATACCCCATCCTCCTCCTCCTCCTCCTCTTTTTCATCCTCTTCTTCTTCCATGTCATCTACTGATGAATCTTCTTTATGTTGTTTATGTTGATCAAATCCAAAACTAAGTAGAGATTTCTGCTTCTGCTGCTGCATTTGTTGTTGGGGTGGTGGTACTACAGCTGCAACAACTCTAGTGATACCTATATCATTCATAGCAAATGATGCCAAACTAGCAGGTCTAGACTTTTTTCTTGGTGGAGATAATGCTTCTTCTTCTTCCTTCTCCTCCTCTACTACTTCTATAGGAGAAAGCTCTTTCTCAAGCATTGATTCATCATCTTCCTCCTCCTCCTCTTCTTCATCACGACTTTCTTCACTCTTCTCCCCATCACTTTCTTCTTCTTCATCAACAGTAGTAGTTTTACCTGTAGCAACAAACTGAGAAAACTGCATCCCTGCTGTGCTCTTTGTCTTCTTCTCTACTTTCCTCCCCCCCTTTCCTCCTCCTCCACCAGTGACCCCCAAAGCATCATTCACTCCATATGTAAACCTACTCGGCTCCCACAACCTCAACAACCCATTCTTAAACTCCCTTATTAACATCTTCTCTTCATGCAGGAAAACCTTTCTTTTATCAGGCGTGACATTGACGTCATATGCATCCGTTGGCAGCTGGACATCGATAATGGCGGTGGGACGGGATCCTGCTGCAGAGACGGCAGAGGAAGAGAGAGATCGGTATGTTTCATTCAGGATTTTGGACAGCTTGGGGAGCTCAACTGGGCGTCCGTTGATGAAGAAGAATTGTCGGTCGCCGGCTGATCTCGAGGAGCCTGCTACTGCTTTTGAAACGTAGCCTTTGAGATGAATATGTGTACGAGTATGGGGTTTAGTGGTACAAGCTTGTTGTTGTTGTTGTTGTTGCTGCTGCTGCTGCTGCTCCTCTTCCTCTTTGTTCTTCTTCTCATCATTATCACTCCCACTATGAATATCAACACTGATATTAATACTAATACATATCTCATCCAATGAGTCTGCTAGCTTCCCACCAAATAGCGTTATCACATTGTCTTTCACACACTTGCCCGCTTGTGTGCTCACCACCGTCGTCCTGGCTCCAGACCCAGCTTGATTTGTACACAACAACCTCACCCCCGTCTGTATCAATGCATACGCTTGCAATAATGAGACCAATTTAGCATATTCTCTCTTTAAAGTGCGTTTAAACTCCTTATACCTCACTGGCAGAGGTTTAAACAGCTCTTTAATGGCTACAGTAGTACCAATCGACCTTGCAGTGGGTGTCTGGCTTGACAGATGACCGTGCCGATCGTAAGCTAATCGCACTCCTACTTCTTCATCTGCTGTTCTAGTTACGACTGACACTTCACCGGCTACCGCACATAGGGATGATAGGGCCTCTCCTCTGAATCCAAAGGTGGTCACGCTGGCGAGGTCTTCAAAGGAGGAGAGTTTGGAGGTGTGGTGCTTGAGGGCAAGGGCTTGGTAGCAATCTGGGGCGACACCGTCCCCGTTGTCTGCAACTTCTATTAGCTCACTACCATATTCTTTAAGACGGATCTGTGTATGTGTATGTATAGATAGAGAGGAAGTGGGGGGGAGTGAGAGGAGGGAAGGGAGAGAGAGAGGAACGCTAAACAAGGTAGAGAGAAAGGGGGACTCACTTCGACAGAGGTGGCTCCAGCGTCGAGGCTGTTCTCAACGAGTTCCTTGACGGCAGTTGCCAAATCGAGAACAACTTGGCCAGAGCAGATCCTATGGATGGCAGCTTTGTCTATAGGCTTGATAGAACCGGCTGGTCTACCTGCTGCGTCAGAGATCATTTCCCAAGTTTTCGAATTTAGTTGAGCCAATTAATTTAAAATAAGTCCGTGTGTAAGAGGACAATCAAGAGAATTGTGATCTTTATACCACCATTAATGTTTAATAGGATATACTTAGCGTCTCCAATAGGTATAGATCACCAATTTTGTACCACCATTGCCATCGTCATCGATCGTCACCCAGGGAGCAGCAGCGCAACCCTCTCCTGCTACATTCAGTCTAAAATTCTACACATACATTCTGACCCTCTGTTACACCAAGCTATCACTATCGCTCTCAAACTCAAACCTCCTCTCAATACAATGAGTTGGTCACGAAATCTCGTAGGTAAAACTTCTTCCGACGTCTGCAGTATTAAAAAAAATAAACCAAGACAAACTCACACCAGAAAGAACAGATGACATGTAAGTGGTACAATGAATAATCAAACCAAAGATTTATTTTCCCTATACATACTATTATTTTAAAAATCCTCAGTTGTGCTAAATACATGTTCATATTTCCCTCCACCACTCACACTCTGCATCACCCCCGCTCTTTGATACTCCCCCACCCGCTTCTCAAAGAAGTTTGTCTTCCCCTGTAAAGAGATCATATCCATCCAGTCAAATGGATTCACTACATTGTACAACCTATCATAGCCTAGTTCTATAAGTAGCCTATCTGCGACAAATTCTATATACTCAGCCATGAGTTCAGCGTTCATTCCTACCAGTGAGACGGACAGAGCTTCACAGCAAAACTCTCTTTCCAACGTCACCGCTTCAGAGATAATCTTATGTACAGCAGATTGGGGGAGGGGATTTCTCAGTAAGGTGTACAGATGGCAAGCGAAATCAGTGTGCAGTCCTTCATCTCTGGATATCAACTCATTAGAAAATGTAAGCCCTGGCATTAATAGCCTCTTTTTCAACCAATAAATTGCACAAAACGACCCAGAGAAGAAGATGCCTTCCACGCAGGCAAAGGCTAGTAGACGTTCAGCAAAGCAACTTCCTGCGTCAATGTATTGCAGTGCCCATTGGGCCTTCTTCTCCACGCAAGGGATAGTCTCTACTGCTCTGAAGAGGTAGTCTCTGTATTCGTTGTCTTTGATGTAGGTCTCCAGGAGGAGGCCATACATTTCACTGTGAACATTCTCTATAGCGGCTTGGAAGCCGTAAAATGCTCTGGCCTCTGGTATTTGTACCTCTGTGTATTTTAGTAAGAAGTAAGGGTTAGCATATGTGTACATGTACATAGAGAAGAGTATGGAGTCTAAGGGAGGAAGAATAGGAGAGAAGAGAAGGGGGGCCCATCATCATTGCAGAAAATGTCTTCAGCACAACAGGAGTTGTGGTTTCTTTAGATCTCCAAGGTGTAAATAAAGTTTTAATCCTTGGGCACACGATCACATCTATCTATCTGTCTATGTATATGTTACTGATCAGCAGTATTCTTACCTTGCATGAATCTAACAGCCAAGTTTTCGAGGACAATGCCATCAGAAGCGGCAAAGAATGCCAAGACATAACTAATAAAGTGTCTTTCATTGTCAGTGAGACGTAGCCAATCGCGCATGTCTTGACTAAGATCTACTTCTTCAACTGTCCAGAAACTAGCTTGGGCCATTTTGTAGAATTCATAGGCCCTATCGTATCTGTTTAGGAGGATGGAGGAGAGGAGGAGAGGAGCAGTGTGTGTGTGTGAGAGAGAGAGGTGATGGAGATGGAGGAAGTGACAAAAGTAGAGAAAGGTAATGCATGTATTATGTAGAAGGGATAAGATCGCAGGGATCCAGGGTTAGAACGTGGACTTACTTGACGGGAAGGAGGCAAAACCTATCTGGGGTGGGTCTTAAAATGGGTTCATCGTCATCGTGAGGAGCCCTCTGCCAAAACGTGGCATCTATCTCCTCATTCGGAGGGTTAGAGCACTTGGAGGGTGATGCAGTGGAAGAAACCCCACTATCTTGCTGTGCACAAGAGGTATTATGTGCTGAAAAATTCAGAGAAATGTCATCAAATTGAGCTATTAATGACTTGGGAGTGCTTGTGGACACCGAATTACCCATAATATATTGTTGTTCAGGCGTAATTGGACCCAAACTTGATTCATAGGTGTCCACTTTCTCCATCTTCGAATCAAGAGATTTTGATTATTTCTAGTTCGAGTTTTTAGTAACAGAACGGCCTGGATTTAAAATCTCAAGTTATGTATGCGTTATGTGTCTGAAAAACTAGATTTATCACTGTTATTATGACTTATCAGCTCTCATTTCGGTGCAATAAGTAAACTCCCGCCGCCCTGCCGCTGTGAGCCACCAGTTGACGATGATCGACATCCGCCTGCCATCCTCGAACAGCAGCAGTCAAAGTGAGTAGGGGTCTGAGGAATGTATGTATGGAAGACCATCTAGGTGTACCAATCCATGCATGATGTTAAGGTATGTTGCACATAAGTAATTGAAGGCTCAACAAAAACCAAATGTGGTTTGCAGCCACTGTGGCTAATGTCCTCCTCTCTTCCTTTTCCATCTCTCCCCCGCCGTCCCCAAGGCCTTTTATTTTGAAAAACCCTTTTAGCACGTCGTCCCTATACTTACGTAGACCGAATTTCACAGCTTACTATGGACCAGGAGACGTTTATTAACAACATTTTCTATTTTTAGGTGGTTGCGAAACGTACACAACCTATATCCTCTTTATCAACTTTTTTTTTTAATGAAGCCCGTTTCTTGTCAATTCAATGGCGTCCAGACGTTTCTACCATCACTTCTCTTCCTAACCTTGCTCTCTTTTCCGGCAGCATACGGTGAAGCCAACGAAGCTGTTATCGAATGCCTCAACAGAACCAATTCCACCGTCGTCTATCAAAGCGACCCCAGGTATGCCACTGCCAGGCTCGTCTTCAGCAAGTTCTACTCCAACTTCCCTCTCGCCATCGCATATCCAGAGGATGACGACCAAGTCGCTGCCATTGCCAAGTGCGGTTCCGATCACAAGATCAGAATCTCACCTCGTTGCGGAGGCCACGGAAATGAAGGCCAGTCAGTCAACACTGGAGGCATCACTATGGACATGTCGAAGATGAACAAGGTGTCTTTGTCCGAAGACATGACTGAAGCTATCATCCAAGGTGGTAATACAGCTGGCAGAATGGCATATGAACTTTACACACTCTCTAATGGGACTAGAAGTATCCCTATTGGGCAGAAACCTTCAGTTGGGTTTTCCGGCCTTCTATTGGGAGGGGGATTCGGCTTTGGTACTCGCCATCTTGGCCTCACTTGTGACCAGCTCATCTCTGTGAAAGCAGTCACAGCGGACGGCACTAAGATCAGTGCAAATGCTACCGAGAATGAAGACTTCTTCTGGGCGTCTTGCGGTGGTGGTGGGGGTAACTTTGGCATTGTCACTGAATTCACAGTCCGTACCTATGATACGTCCCAAAACATCACCCAATTCCACTATTCTTATACATTTAAGAAGGCTAGAGCCATTCCCTTTTTGAGTTTCTACCAAGACTGGTCCCTTCAGATGGACTCAAGGGCCACTGTGAACCTTGAGATTGAAAGCAGAAAGCCTGCTTCTCCTGGTTCTGCGGTTGAGTACCTCCCTCCTTGGGTGGCAGAATTTGAGGACAAGTTGCAAGAAATACTGGATGATGATGATATTGGTACTATTAATGATATTATTGAGAATGCGGCCAGTAATGGAACTGTTGTTGAGCATGTGCCATATATGACTCTATCCGGATACTTTTTTGGTACTAAAGAAGAATTTGATGCTGCTCTGATTGCTTCTGGCTTGAACGACACAACCTTGATCGTCCCAAGCAGGTTCAAGACCAAGTCAACATCAATTGTGCAAGCTGCTCTTGATTTGAGTGGTTGGAATACTACCAGTCCCGAATCCCTTCTGGACAATTATGACTGGGAGAGAACGTATTACAAATTCAAGTCATTCTTCCTGCTTGAAAAACTTCCTGATGAAGCTTTAGACATCATGCTTGATATGGTTTACTTGTCTGACAGTGAAAGTTTGGTTTTTGATTTCCAATCCCTAGGTGGTCCAGGGTCCAAGTTTGCTGAAGTGGAGCCCACTGCCACTGCCTTTTCCCACAGAAATGCCCGTCATTGCCTCATGTTCAAGTCTGTTGGAACCACCATCAGCAAGGGTGTCAGCGCACTTGGCAATATGTTTTCTGGGTGGGAAAAAGTCGGACAATACGTCCCAGGTCAAGCTTCTTACGTCAATCACTTGGATGCAGATATTTGGAGGTACCAGGATTCATATTACGGATTGATCGGATATGAAAACAATAATACCCTCATCAATCGACCTTTGAATATTGACAGATTAGCAGCTGTCTCTGATGCGTTTGATCCAACTAATACAATCAGTAGTGCTGTGCAGCCTTGTTGTTCTCCTGTGCTTGTCATTCCAGTTGACGAAAGCAACAGTATTGAGACTGGTGAAGAGAATAGTGGAGGTGAAATTACAGGTAGTAGTACTACATCCAATGATGCTGTAGTGTGTGGCAAGACCATTGGAGCTGCTGTTGTGATGGTGTTGCTTGCTATTCTTGCACTGTTCTAGTATTTTAAATGTTTGTTTAGATGGCTGCCAATTTGTTTTTCATGTTGTTATCTTCTGCCCATCTGTCCATTGTGTCATTGCATGCGGATAATGTATCTTGTTATGTATGTCTTGTAAGAAGGGGTGTCCTTCTTGTATGAGAACCTTGAGGGTTCGTCGGGATCGGTGATTTCATTATAATTTGTGGTGTCTGGGAGGGAGGCAACTGAAGGCATGGTTTAATTGCCAGGTTTCAACCCCACCCTTGCATTTCAGTTGTTATTAACGAATATATGACACCAGTATAAGTGTCCCTAAGTCGTATGAATGCAAGGTGCTTCTCTATAATATACAAATCTGTGCTTCGAATCTCCCAAATAAGAATAATGGGCAAAGCAAAGAAGACACTCACGGACCCTATCACCCCTCTGACATCATCTAAAAGGAAACTTACCAGTCAAGCAGCCGCTACACTCAGCGACAACATTGACCAAGATGAGGCCACTTCCGTCGACACAATCGAACGTCTCCCATCAAAGAAGACCAGAAACAACAAGAAACAACCCGACCCTCTTCCATGCATAGACCCAGATGCCTCTTACCTCCTAGATCTCCAATCCAAGTCCCCCCCCCCCCCCCCCCCCCCCCCCCCCCCCCCCACCTTTTCCCCCCCTCTTCTCAATTCCCTTTCCCGGGTTCTAAAACCCCCCCCCT
>Ga0114919_10001206_pt1 | contig 20749 bp, 10 predicted proteins | sample BlataG_FD_88682 | JGI IMG/M metagenome (GOLD analysis project Ga0114919, IMG submission 88682) | Deep subsurface microbial communities from Black Sea to uncover new lineages of life (NeLLi) - Black_00105 metaG | ecosystem: Environmental > Aquatic > Marine > Oceanic > Sediment | place: Atlantic... | reverse complement strand
TGCCAGTATCGACACCATTCACAACAACAATTGATATACAGATATCATAACAAGAAAATCTGATTTTTGATGCTGGCTACAGTCTGGGTCTTTTTCGTCTCTCCTTGTGAACAAGTGCTAATTTATCAATTATGGCATCTGTCGCAAAATCCTGGATAGTCATTTCGTTTTCATCACAGAAAATCTTAGCTCTTTCAATTAAATCTTTCGGCAGTCTGGCGTTAAGCATCTCAGTTTCGGTTTCCTCAGGGGTCGGTTTCTTTTTCATGCTTCCATTCTCGTATCAGTTTTGACATAAATCTTTTTATTCCTTCAATTTAGTGCTCGGTTCATGCCTTTACATAAATACCAATTCCCGCATTTTTAATCTTGCCCCGCTTCTTCAGAACCTTAACATTGTCGTATATTTTTCTTTTATTGAAACCGGTCTTTTCCATCAGTGTAGAGACATCAACGCCCTTTCTGTATCTTTTGATGAAACCAAAAACAGTATCAGCAGCTGTTAATTTGACGGGTTTCTTTGTGGCGGGTTTTTTAACAGCGACCTTTTTTACAGGGGCTTTTTTGGCTGCCACCTTTTTCACGGGCTTTGCTTTGGCCACAGTTTTCTTTACTGGTTTCGCCTTGACAGCTTTGGATTTCTCAATCTTCCCGACTGCGACAATCATTTTATCAACTTTCTTTGAGAGTACCTTGATTTCTCTGTTAACCGCCTGCAGATCCTTTTTCAGTTTCTTTGTCATTTTATTCTCCTCCTTTGTAAGTTCTAAGTATTTCTTACTGGCAGGGACTTGTTTAACCCGATATTCCAGTCTAAGCGCATCGCTTTTTGTCATTTCAGAACTGGCAGCAACTAATTTAACAGGCCTCCGAGATCTTGTATATTTGGCACCCCTGCCTGAATTATGTGCTGCCAACCGGTTTTTTAGGTTATTGGTTATCCCACAATATAAAGATTCATCAGAACACCGAATCAGATAAACAACCCATTGTCTTTTATCCATTTTTCAGTTTTGATTATCCACTCGCTCTTTCAGTTCCTTACCACACTTGAAAAACGGTAATTTTTTAGATTTAACCTTAACCTTTTCCCCAGTTCTCGGATTCCTCCCGGTATACACTTTGTATTTCTTGACATAAAACGAGCACAATCCCCTGATTTCAACCCTATCACCTGTAGCAAGGGCGTTGGCCATTTCATCAAAAAATAAGTGAACAACCGCAGCAGCTTCTGATTTTGTGAGTCCAGTTTCATCTTTAAGGGCTGTGATGAGATCCGCTTTATTCATGAGGTCCCCCTGAAATAGTAATTAAATCAATACAGTAAAGTATCGTTGGAGAAATGTCAATGAGTTATAGGTTATTAGGATGAATCATATTTGAACATATTAGATTGCATTTTTCTTAGTAATCGTTTTAATAGTGTCAATCTTGGGAGCGTTTACTGATGGATTATAAAGATTGAAATTTTTTAAGAAAGGATCATTACGGAAATGGACAAACTGGAATTTGCAGAAGGACTTGGAAAAAAAATAATAGAATATCAGCATAGTTATTTCACGACTGATGGCAGCGAAGATTTAGAGCATATTCCAAACCTCAAGCGGATAATTATGGCAATTTCAGAATATTTGGAATCCGATGGTTTGCCTAAAGATGGAATTATAGCCGTTGCTGACAATCTTATACATCTTAGCAAAGGCCTCTTTATAGATTCTTGCTTAACCAACAAAGATGAAGAGGAAGAGGATCTGGAAGTAAGAGAGGAATCAGAAAGCTGGTTCGATTATATTTATGAACACGAAGAATACCCCGAGTAACAAACAGCTCTGGAGACGAGATGTTACCAGATTACCTGAATGAAATAAACCAATATAATATCCGTCAAGCATGGCCTAAGCCAGGCAGATGTGCTCTGCTGGTAATTGACATGCAGCAATATTTTCTTTCTATGGCAACACCAATATTGGAAAATGTTCTTTCCATCATTGAAACTTGTCGTTCAAAGGGTGTTAGGATTATTTTCACCAGACATGGGCATAAGGACGTTTCAGAAGACGGTGGGATGCTGGCCGAGTGGTGGGGAGACTTAATCGAGTATGGATCAAAAGACTGGGAACTTATCAAATCCCTGGAACCGCCTGATACCGATGGGATCATTGATAAGAATCGATATAGCGTTTTTAATGGAACAGGTTTAGATGACAGCCTCAGATCAAAAAAGATTGACGAGCTTATCATTACTGGCGTGATGACGAACTGCTGCTGTGAAACGACGGCACGAGATGCTTTTGTTAGAGACTACCGAGTCTTTTTTGTTTCAGACGCCACAGCGACCGTGAATGATGAGCTACACATAGCATCTCTGAAGAATTTGGCGTTCGGCTTTGCACATATTATATCGACAGAGCAGTTGTGCTATTATTTATCGCATAAAGAATAACAAATAGGGTGTTATCCTGTTCATCGGGATTTGATTTCATCTTATCATCCTGTGTTTAGTTATGTATGCTACCACATCAAACCAGACTGCCGCTCTATTTTCTTTTCCAATGCATTGTTCAGGGCTGGCTGGGAGCCGTATAATAGCACCCGTTTTTTTGCTCTGGTTATACCGGTATAAACAATCTGCCTAGTCAGCAGCCTATGATTTTCATCATCAGGCAAAACGAGCAATACATCATCAAACTCTGATCCTTGGCTCTTGTGCACCGTCATGGCAAAGGCAAGTTCCCAAGACGGCAAAAGATTCACCGGAAAGCTGATATAAGAATCTGACCGATGAAAAAATGTCCTGTAAGTTCCGTTTGCATCTTTAATCATAACCCCGACATCTCCGTTAAAAAGATCTTTTGAATAATCGTTGCGGGTAATTATTATCATGGCTCCTGAGAATACATCACTTTGCCTCTTTGCCAAAGGGTCGAATTCGTTGATAAGGTAATTGGCGATCAGGGTATTGATTACGGTACATCCGTAAATCCCCTTACGTAAAAAGGACAAAATTCTTGCCCGTTCGACTGCCATGAATATGTGGTTTAATAAATAATGACCTTGTTCGGATGACACGATTTGATCGGCGGTCATCTCGCCAACTTTGATAATCAAATCCTTACAGCTTTCCTCATTGCCTGACAGCGGGCTAAGGTACTGGTGTCTTATCCACTGATAAAGATGTTCCTGCCATTTATCGAAACTTTCTGCGTTGACAAAAGCCCATTGATCCGGATCGCTTGAAAGCGCATTTTCAAAAGTAACCGCTGTAAACGGCGGAAAGACACCTTTATTGGTTTGATTTGCCAGTTCCAGCAGATTCACACCGGAGCGATAGACCTTTTGCAAAACGACAAACCGGTCTTTAAACTTTGAGCCGCGGGTTCCGTCTGGAATCATTTCCGCAAAAACAGAACCGGCTTCCACAGATGGCAATTGATCTTTATCTCCCAGAAAAATAAGCTTTGTTTTTGCTGGATCGATGGCATGGAGGAATTTATCCAGCATGACCACATCCACCATGGAGACTTCATCAATCAGAACTACCGATGCGGGCAATGGGTTAGTATCCCGGTAATAAAATTCATGCTCAAAACTTCTGTATCGCAAGATTTTATGTAGGGTGCTTCCTTTCAGATTTAGAAGGTCCGAATCTTCGACAGCAGGTTCCTGTATGGTTGCAATATTGTTTTGAATCGTTTCGGTCATTCTTTGGGCTGCGCGGCCAGTGGGCGCACCAAAAATAATGTGAGATATAGGGACGCCTGCACGGACAAGACACCGGAGGATATTGACCATGAGAGAAGTTTTACCTGTTCCCGGTCCACCGGAAATGATTGAAAATTGGGACTTAAGTGCCAGCCTTATAGCCCTGAGTTGTTGCAGATCCCTTGTAATCGGTGTGTTGTCTGGACCGACGCGGATAGCAAGGGGATTTGAATAGATTTCTTCCAATAAATTGTCAATCTTTTGGTCGGGCATATTAAAAGAAACCTCTGCGTTCAGGAATGCTTCTATACGGTTTTTAAGCCGGTTTTCATGAATATAATATTTTTGGAAATAGAGTAGCTGCCTCCCTCTGGATTCATTCAGAATCAATGGCATGTATTCATCACCGTTACTCGTAATAAGCTTTTGATACTTACCTTCATTAAGACCGGACAAAAAATTATCGATGGTTTTCCCGGCTTTTTGTCTTGTGTCGGCAGGTAGCCTGTTCATTAATTTGTCTTCGTTGAGATCAAGACAGAGACTGCCTTCCTGCAGAGCAGCGAACATGGCCATCAAGACAATTGCAAGGGCTGTATCACCCTGATACCCGCCAAATTCTAACAGATCTCTGATGGTCATATAATCAAGAAAGGAAAGTTCCATCTGGCTGATAAATGGCATAAGCATTTTTGCCGCTGATCGACCCTTGCTTTCAAATATTTTAAAAGCCTCCAGATTCTGTAGGATTTGGCCTTCGTCAAAATTGAAATCTGTCATAGTACTGTGGTCTCCGTTTATTATGTGCTTGAAAATCAGATGATATTTTTTATCTCAAGCGGCTAAGCCGCTGGTATCAAATCGTGCCGGCGATTTGGTTTGAAATTTCTTCTTCAAGATGTTCCAACCGGCCCACATCACCAGGGGCAACGTAATAAATGCCGTTTCCGTTGCCGGAGCCCATCCCGCGGAGATAAAAATAAAATATGCCGCCAAATTGCTTTTCCGGATCAAACCGATTCCCAAGGGTCTGGATCAACCAGCGCAGCACGGCAATGGAGTACAATTTGTACTGGAGATGATACCCTGCATTATTCATGTTGTTTTCCAGGGCCTTCAGGTCATAACCCACATCGATGCGATTTGACTTCCAGTCCGCGATAAAAATTTTTTCCTTGTATCGGAAAACAAGATCCACGAATCCCCGAATAAATCCATTGGGCCCTCTTTCAATCTCACAGTCTGGAATTTTTAATTCCTTATCAACCGGCAATGAAAAAGGATAATAGAACTCAACCTCGTGCATCCGATCCTCTTTCCTTAGGTGACCTATAATCAACTCATCACCCGCAACACTTACCGGGGTTGTCAGGGTGTTGGCAATAACCTGGCATACCTGAGGCCGCCAACGTTCATCTATCCGGTATATCTCCATGTATTTTATAATCACATCCCTGGTTTCTGGTGTTTCAAAAAGACCGTCAGGGTTTTCTACAACCGCTTTAAAATCGATATGCTCGATAATATCATGAAACATCGATCCGATTTCTGTTCCTCCCGGAATTTCATCCGCTGCTCTGATTGATTGGATGTTAACTGCATCAAAAGAGGCAAAGCTTTCATCGTCCTCTTTGTTTTTCTCCTGTGCGGCCTGAAACCCTACGACTTGCGGCAGTTGCTCCAGGCCGTGAAAAATCCTGTCGTGCAGACTTGAAAATGATTTAAGCATGATTTTTCTGTGCTGGTAATTTTGAACAGGGGGTAAAGTCCAGGGCAATTCGTCTATGCCATTTTCAGAAATTATCGCTTGTGCAGCTGTTTCGACGTCCCCCTCACCGGGCGCGGTATGAGCATCCGGTGTCAGCCATCCTACGGCCGGATTGTCATCGTCTTCCGGGAAAGCCGACACCAGGGCCGGGGAAAGTAATCGACACACCGGGCCAACCCAGGCTTGCCCGCTTGTAAAAGAAAAGAATGGCACATACAGTTTAAATTGTGTCCGGCTTAAAGCCACATAAAAAAGCCGCTTATCTTCATCTGTTTTTTCACGATCATGTTGTTCTTTGGCAGATTGTTTAGACAGGTCGATGACTTTGCGGATACCTTCAGCCGGGTTGTCTTTATCATACACATGGTACACATGATAGTCGTCGCCAAACGGTTGCGTCAGGCCCCCGGCAATAAACACCACCGGGAACTGGAGCCCCTTGCTGACATGCATGGTCATGATCTGTACTTTGCGATCTTCGGTTTCAATTTGATGAATATCAGCATCATCACCCGCACCCACAGTCTGTTTTCGGTAACTGTCCAGCAGGGCGGAAAGCCCCCGAAAGTCTAACTTCTTCTGATAGGCAACTATTTCCAGATGCTCGAATATCTGGCGATAATTGGTATACTTTCTGTCCCAGTCATGTGACTGGGCTTCACGGAAAAGCAGCCCCGAATCCTCCATCAAAGACTGGAAAAGCAGGCTCCATTTCCGAGACCGGGCCTGCTCATTCCACTGGAAAAGCAATTGCTTCAGCGGATGGGAAACAGGCAGGTTCTCATAATCGTACAAGTCTTGAGGTTCATATTCAAAAAACGGGGTAAGCAATGCTTTTTTCACATCAGGGATGTTGCCTGGATCAAAAACTGCGTGCAGCACCAGGCTCAGATAAACGGCTTCATCGGAAAGAAAGAGCCCGGGTTTTTTGTAAAATGTATAGGGAATTTTTCGATCTATCAGTTCGGGTTCTAAAAACGAGACATCGGGTCTGCCGCGCACAAGAATACAAATGTCACCAAAATCAAGGGGTCTGGAATGACTGTTTTTTTCTTGGATTTCGACCCCCCCGCCTGTAACCAGATACTCAATTTCGGCGGCAATAAACCTTGCCAGGTCGGGTTTAGCGGCCTTGGGAGACTTCGGGCCGCGTAGATCCACGACGTTAAGTGACGAACGATGTGAATTATCAGCAACCAGGACAACCGGCAGGTCAGCTTCGTCCGGTGATCCGGCGGCTTGATAGCCAATTTCAAATGTACCGGCCTGGTGGTGCGGCGGGAACCATTCTTGGCGGCAAAACAGATCGTTGAACGCCTGGACGAGTTCCGGCCGGCTGCGCCAGTTGGTTGCCAGGGAATACAAATTGGCCCTGCCGGAGGTTGACAATCGTTGGATTTCATTTCTTGCATCCAGATAGGCATAAACATCGGCACCACGAAAAGAATAGATGGCCTGTTTGGGGTCACCTATAAGATACAGCAGGTTTTGGGAGTGCTCTGCAGCATGATCCAGGAAAATTTTTCTGAAAATCCTCCATTGAACCGGGTCCGTATCCTGAAATTCATCAACAAAGGCGACCAGGTATTTCCCCCGCAGTTTTTTTAGTAATGTCGCTGAATTGTTGCCGTACAAGGCCGATTCAACCTGGCCGAGCATATCATCATAGCTGATCCACCCGTTCTGGCGTTTTATAACAGCAGCATCTTTTTGAAGCTGTCTAATGGCATGCACCGTCAAAAAATGAACTAATCTTTTGTGGGCTTCGATCAGGCTTTCTAATTTTTCAACAATAGGTTCAAGATTCGGACAAACTTCGGGGTTAGCACCTTTTTTCAGCCATTTGTTGGGGATAAGACATTCGATTCCCTGCCTGCCGGCAGATTTGGTCTGTTGAATTTGGTCGATCAAATCCGACAAATGAGCCATGGTGAAATTGTTTTCATCGATTTGAGATAGGTAGGTTTCGAGGGGAATAACTATTTTTCCCAGCAATGATTTTTTACTGCTAGCATTAATGTTTAACCGGTCAAACCCCTCGGAAAATACAGGGGGAATTCCGATCAGGGTTTTAAGCTGCATCAGCAGTGTTTTAATTCCCGATCGAATCTGCCCGATATTGTTGCCTTCTATGTCGGGTTTGATTTCGTCACCTACACTTGGACGATAGATTCGCCGGGCGATATCTACTATCAGGGAAAGGAGCCGATCTTTGCGGGTGCTGAGCCCCGATATATTGAGCATCTCAAGAAAATACTCCTGATAGATTTCAGGCCAGACTTTCCGCATTTGCTCCTTTAGCAGGGTATCGAAAAGAGGCTTATCATCGATGACCTCGTTTCGAAAAAGGGTGCCGTTTTCAAAGGCAAAATCTTTCAATATTGTATGACAAAACCCGTGGATGGTATAAATGGACGCGGTATCAAAAGAATCCAGTGTGTCCTTGATTTTTTGAAGTACTTCACTATCGCCGGCAGAGACTCTTAATTCCTGTTCTAACTTCTCACGAATGCGGATCTTCAGTTCTGAAGTTGCTTTTTCTGTAAAAGTAACAATGAGAATATTTTCAAGGGCGACATCGTGTCTTTCCTTTAAAAGCCTTACAACCAGATTTTCAATGGTATAGGTTTTACCCGTCCCGGCAGACGCTTCAATGATAGCATGCCGGGTCAAATCAATTTGCGCAGTGTTATCCACAAGTGTGTAGGACATGTCAGCTCCTGGTATCAAAAAAAATTTTAAGCCGCCCTTGAACCATATTAAAGGCATCCAAAGGAATCGTCGGCTTTGTAATTCGGATCAGGTAATCGTCAACCTCTGAGTAGGCATCTTCAAGCTCAAGGATAAAATGTTTTCGGATTAAATCATCAATCTCATCGTCCGGCACTTTATGCGGTCGAATAGACAACTTCGAGATGATTTCAAAAGGCAACCATGCCGCCATGGACTGATTGAGGTAATCCGAAACCAGATCAATTAAGTACATCCTGGCAGTCTCTTGATCGAATTTGTAAGTCCACTCCACCAGCTTTTCCCGGTAAACGATATGAAGTGTTATCCCGGATGAACCGATCCACTGGCAACTCTCCTTCCCGGTCAGACAAAGCAGATAAAATATAACCGGTTCAAATACGTATTTATCCGGCTCTTTTGGTTTTTTCCCGGAACCGGTCAATATCAGTGCATGCCATCTATTATCAGAGTCTTGCCATACCCAGGGAAGTTGCCCGTGAAGTTCTACTTCACATGTAACGGTTTCTGATGTGTGGTTTGCGGTTTGGACCGTCAATGATAAAGGTTCAAATCGTTTTAAATCCAGGTTGATGCCGGAAGGGATGTGCTCATCCGTCTGCTCGCCGATAAATACGGCTCGATACAGCTTTTTCGCAGATTGCATCTGCTCTATAACCTGATTTAGGGTTTCTACGATTTGGCAAACCTGGTCTCGCAGTTCATTCTTGTCCATTTCGGCAAAAGCGCCTTCCGGAGTTTGGCTTTTCCGGCGGTATTCGTCATAAACAAGGTTATAAATATTCTCGGGCTCCGGCTTGGAAATATCAGTATCTTGAGATGAAAACAGCGTGTCCAGCCATCGCTTTACCGGCTCCATTTTCAGATGATAATCCACTGGGAATTCAGAAAAAAACGGTTCATCTTCACGTAAAATTAGGTCTTCGATGGTTTCTTCTTCATCATAGAGACCCAGATGCCGTTGAGTCTTCTGTCGGACTGGATCTTCCAGAAATTTTTTTAATTGTTTCGATGTAATCCTCTCAACTTGCCGGTCATCGCCTGCTGGTTTAACGACATCAAATGACAAATCCGGATTAAAGCGCTTAAGCCTTTTTAAATCATCCGCCGAAGCGCTTTGATTGAACTTTTCCCATAATCGGTTAGCCCGATAATAAGCCAGCCTGTCAGCTGTGGAATAGTTAATTAAAACATCACTCCAGGTGTTGATTACTTCAGGATCGAGAAAACGTTCACTGCTTCCCGCAAGCGGTATCTCTGTAATTTGGAAGCGTTGCCCACTGGGAAATATTTCCTGCTCCACGTAGCGCCTAAGTTGATTAACTACGGAACACGGTTGCTGGATACGGTCTTTTTGAAGATCTCTGGAAACATAACTGATATACATCTTGTCCCGCACCGACAGCAGTATTTCAAGAAACAGATAACAATTACGTTCAGGAAGACTGATATCGCCGATCCGTCGTTTTAACAGTCGCAGATCCAGTGACGACAGTGCGGCTCTGCCGGGAAAATTACCTTCCTCCATTCCCAGGACGTAGACAATACTAAAAGGGATGGGCCGCATGGGCTGCAGAGCGGAAATGGTGATGCCGCCGGTTAAATAGTCCCCTTGTCCGCCTGAAATGGAGCTGAGGTTGGCGCGTATAAATTCTTTGATCAGATCAATATCCAATGTTGATTTGGATGCATCACCTTGGAGCTGGTCATACAGTTTCAGGTTGTCAAAGGCTTGAATCAGGGTTTGCTGAACGACAAACTCCCCTTTGAAATCCTCCGGGATTTCTATCAGTTGATCGCAGACACTAAAAAAGATCTGTTTCCACTGCTCACCGGTTGCACTTTTCACGTTTAATGTGTTTACAGCATGATGAAGCGCCTCAATGACCATGCAAAACTTCTCAACCAGATCAACGTCACCGGTTTTTATATCGTTAAACGGAATGAGTTCCTGAAAATGCGCTAAACGTGCTGTGTCGAGTGCATTGGGAGCAGCCAGAATTCTTGATAAGCGCAGCCTTTGAAGACCCTGCTTCCAAGTGTAAATGCTGCTTGCCGGGTATCCTTTGGCTATTTTTGCCTCCCGGTCGAATGTATGAAAAACATTTAACGCTTCGGTCCAGTTGGCCCAGGCTTGGACCTCATCCTGGCCGATCTTCCAGCGGCTTGCAAAGCACGGATTCATAATCAGATCAAAGACCTCGTTTCTGGAAAATCGTCCGGTGGCTAACGTCAAAATCCCCAGGATTGCTTTCCCGTATACGCTCTCGATTTCAGCGTACGAATCCACCAGATTGTAAACAAGGCACTTTGGGTTGCGATTAAAAACAGAATCAAACACTGGTTTGTAAGTTGAAATGTCTGGTACCAGAATGGCGATATCAGTTAGCTGAAGGTCGTCGTTCTGTTCCAAATTAAACAGGATGCTGTTGTATACGGTTTCAACTTCTCTGTTAACGCCGGGGCAGGCAACTATCTGCAGGGACCGATCCTGGCCAAGCCTTTCTGTTTCATGGGCTTTAGAAGATAGTGTGAGGATGTGGTTTTGAATTCTTTGCAGGATACCGGTTGCAGGTTTTTGGGCTGTGAAACAGGCATTAAAGTCATAATCTGTCAGCTCGCACAAAAGCCGGACGCTTTCTCGACCGGGCTTACCCCATGCAGCCAGCAGTGCGTTATCATCCTTCTGAAAAAGTTCTCCCTGCTCTTTTTCCTCCGTCTGAATTGCAAGTGTTTTGACGTTTTTTCTCTGAACCCATCGTTTTTCCCTGGGTGTTTTGATATCTTCCCAGAATTCTTTGGAGGGATTTAACGCATATATGAAAATAGTATAATAGGCCTGCAACCGGTCGATAAGTTTTAAATGAAAATCCGATATCTGGGACAGGCCGAAAAAATGGATAAATTTGTTATTAACAGCTTTCCCGGTATCCGGCTTGGATTTGGAAAGCACTTTATCAGCGTATTCCATCATGGAAAGCAATTGTTTACCCGTGCGGCTTTCAAGTTCGTTTCTCATGGTTTTTAACTGTAAGTAAAGCTGCTGCTGACACAGTTCCATGCTTTCCTGTATAGATGCCTCATCCAGCCACTTTTGAATCATTCCAATCCGGTGAAATTCATATTCTTGAAACAGGTGAGCCAATTTTTCAGAAAGCTGCCAGAGCCTTGCCGCATAATCCGGATTTTTGTACCCCTCTTCTCCCATCAGATATTGTGTTACAGGTAAAAAATCGGGGACGTTGCTCTCCAGATTTTGCAAAGCGTATAGCAGCATTATTTTAAGCAGATCATTGTCCAGCATTTCCGGCTTGTTTTCATTGGAATCAAGCTTTGTAAGCATGCCCCACAGGCCGGCTTCAAGGTATTGAAAATCAACATTCATAAATATCGAATTTTTTTTCGCCAAAAAAAGTTGCAGCCATTTGGCCAGATTTGCATTGGGAACAATTACCACAGGAGCATCAAATATATTGGCTTTACTGCGATTCTCGTCAGCGACTATATCTGAAAACTTTTCTGCCAGTTGATCTAACTGATTGCTAAAATAAAGTTCAATTGACATTTTATTCTCCAAATAAATAACTTCAGAAATTTTTCATATGAATATATCACACAGGATTGTCAGATGAGGTCAAAATTGATTTGTAGAGTATGAGCCCTATTTGAGCCCAATAATTATACCACCATAACTTATTGATTATAAGCATGAATTAAGCCTTGAAATTAATGGGATTTCATAGATGTAGGGAATAAAAAGCTGGTATCGTGCCCTGGTGATCGCAACGTAGGTCATGTTCGTAATTTGCTCCTTTGACCAACCGTCTTCTTCAAGTAAGTCCAGGCCCACCAAAAAAACACAGGCGTAATCAAATCCTTTTGTACTATGGATGGTCGATATGGTCACGCTATTGGTTGTTATGTCATAGGATTTTTTGGAATGATAATTTTCAGAAGCCCAATTACACAAAACGCCTTTTGAATTTAAAGCGCTCTTAAACATTTTGGGAATAATCTGAATGTCTTTATCGTCTATTGACTTTTTACAATAAATTATCGCAATCTCAGAAAAAGGGTACTCTTCCGCACTGACTATTTCCGCTATTGTTTTAGATACATATTCTGTTACTGAATCAAGGTTCTCAAATTGTTTCAGTTCGGGTTTCGGTCCTCTGAAATCGAAAAAGTCCGGAAACAATTCAAGCTGTTTCGGTTTTTTATCTTCATCAGTAAATACATCTTCCTCAATAAATTTAGATGCGAAATCTGATATTTCCTTGGTGTTTCTGTAGATATAAGAAATGTTATGAACGCGCCCCCGTGCCTCAACCCCAACCTTTCTCCACGAAGATTTACGACGGTATATTTCCTGATTATCATCAAGCGCTATGGTAAGATTATTCGTTCTTTCGTTAAGCAGGGCGGTGACGATTTTATACATATTGTCTGAAAAGTCCTGTCCTTCGTCCACCAGGATCGCGTCATATTTATTGCCGAAATTATGAACCTTTGACAGTGTCTCCTGGTCGATCACCTCATAATATTCTGAGCTCTCATTTTCATAAGCAACATCTTCACTAAGAATTTCGGAACAAAGCTCATAAAAGTGAAAAACCTGAACTCCGCTCTCACCGAGAGGAGCGCCTTTATCAGCTAAAAGTCTTTTAATGTAATTGACGAGAGTGATGTTGAAGCAGACAAAGAGAATGTTTTTGATGCCAGGACTATATTTCAATAAAAAAATGGCTTTGTGGACAAGAATCAGTGTTTTTCCGCTACCGGACGGCCCCCTAATGATCCGATGACCGCCGTCAAACTTTCGCGCAATCGATTCCTGATGGTTGTCAAGCCCCTTAAGGCGACAGATACGTTCTTCGTATGGAAAATCAGATTCTCTTTTTGGAAGTTCGATCCGAATAATCGGGAATATCAACTGTTTGAGATGATCTATCTCTACTCCCGTTAGATTGAAGCTGAATTTGGGTGTAAATCTGTTTGTCATAACCTTTAAAAAGCAAACACCAGTAGAATCACAACAAATCGGAGAATCTGGATGTAAATCATCCCAAAAGAAAATCTTATCAGTTCTTATCACTTGGTTTAACTCTCTTTGACAATATTCATATTTATTAATGTTAGGAAAAATAACACCATAGTTGATAGGAATTTTCGGGTTCCCTCTGTGCTTGAGTTCTTTCGAAACTAAAAAACCATTTTCCTTAATTTTGTCTATGATATTATAAAGGTAGTTGCGAGCTTGTCTATAAGGATTCTGGTGCTGTTCAGTTCTGTTCCCTTTTATGATCTTGAAATAATGTGGATTTGCTTCTCTAATCTGGTTAAGATTCCAGTCTTTAACTTCAAAAACAACCAATCCAAGATCGTTTGAAAAAAGAATAAAATCAGGCTCTTCTCCTAAAACGTCGGGAAGATACCAGCAAAGATAATCTTCATCAGGTTTAGCAACCGCCTCCAAAAAACAGTATGATTGTTTTTCGCCGTCTGTGGTGAAACGCTCAACATTTTCCGGGATCATGGTTGCCAAGATTAACTCCTTATAAAAATCTGTGGTGTTTGACACTTATTGTATCATCTTTAAACAAAGACAGTTCCTGTTAATTCAAAATTCCAGATTTAACACCGATTTTCTAATTTATGACGTTTGCCATAAAAGTTCTCCTAATTTTTCAACCCTCCAACAAGATCACTTCGATCCCAAGTAATTAATAATTAAGATGAAATTCCAATGTTTCATCATAAGGTAGGTATTAATCAATCTGATAATAAACCCTACCAACCTCAAACCTGAAATGTTTTCTGTTCTCCCTGAGCATAGGGTTGGGTAACCGATCAATTTCAAGGTCTCCTTCCAGATTCCTTATGACCCAGATTTGATAGATTTCTCCTGTCTCGAGGGCTTGCTGGGCAGCATCAAGTTCTGTTGAACCCAGTTCGAAATAGCTTTGGTCCCCGGTATGGCTCTTTAATTCGATCATGATCTTACGACCACTCATGGGTATACAAAAATCATAACCAAGACCGTCATCTCCCTTGCTCCCTGGAAAAAATTTTTCTTTATTCCCAGACACCCATTCTGAAAGTCCTATATGAGGATAACGGTTCCTCAAGGCCCTAAACATGATATATTCAGCGACATATCCTATGAAATCAGTATCCTTGCCTTTTTTTGTGAAAATTTTCCGTACTCCTTTTTTGGCCTTCGGCCAGGGCTGAGGCTTTTCTCCAAGGTCTGCAGTAAGGTCGATATCTGCATCCAAAGTGAGCTTGTTGAGCATTTCCTTCTTGTTCTCCTTTAGGATTTGATCCAATTTTTTCTTAAGTTCATCAAGTGGCTGGTCTTTGTCCGGAATTTCTAATGAGTTCCGTGCGATTGTTTGTTTGGGAACAGATTTTGGCTCTTTTATCAGCCACTGTTCAGCTTTCAGTTCTTCATCCGAGGTGATCTTGTTGGTCTTGATAAAATCATCTAAAGTCTTTGCCTTTATTCCCTCGAGCGGCTTTTTAACAACAGCTGATTGTGTGGCAATCCATTCACATAGCAGACTGAAAAGCTCTTCATTTGAAATTAGGCTTACGCTTAAAGACGAGGATAATTTTTCATGGTCTTTCACCCAATTACCAGGCGCGTTGTCTTCAATGCCTTTGAGGCCGGATATGATTGTATCACTTTCAACGCCTCTGAGAGCAAGACTTGCTAATAGTATACATAAGCGTTTCCATTGATCCTTCATGGAATTAATATTGGAATCCAAGACCATATCTGGATCTTTATGTAAAGAATCGTATTTGCCTCTGATAGATTCCAGGAACTGGTCATCGTCTGGCAGATCAGGTTTCTCCATAAGATCTGCGGCCTGCGTTTTGAACCAGTCTATTATGGGAGATTCGATTGTGAAAGAATCCGGAGTCCAGGTATCATGTATGGATTCTGACGGTTTCAAGTTGTCATATGATAACCATCTTTCCTTAAACTCTTCCCTTTGGAAACCCTCCAATTGTTTCTGCAGGAATCCGCATGCTGCCCATCTGCTTTCCTGTTTCACCTTGTTGAAAGTTTCTGTCGCTCCATCATTGCCGACGAGTTGTGTTCGAGCCCCGATTTCATGGGCTGCTGAATTCCAGTTTTTGAGATCTATCCTGAACAGCTCATAAGCTTTTCTTGAGATTTCAGCTGCCTCCCGCATTTGCTCTGAAAGCTGCCTTAAGGAATTTGCTTTGCTGGATGCTCCTGAAATTCCGCATTTGTTTAACATATTTGTCATCATCTGCTCGGCAAGCTCATAAGGTCTTCCGCTGTCTGCTATCTTGCTAACGGTGCTATTGAATTCCTCTTCTGAAAGAGGTGATTCGCCTGATTTACAAAGGAAAAATAAAGCGGGCGCAACCGACCTGATTATTTGCTGTGTTTGACCCCCGATAACCTGGAACAATTCCTGAAGATTCGCTGCCTCTATATCTAACTCACCTATGGCAATATCGGGAGGCACATCCTCTCTCAGAGCACCGTCCGAGGTGGTCTCTTCAATATCCCTTAGCCAAAGTTCTGCGGGTTTTCGATAATCTTCCCGACCAAACAACAGGCTGAGAGGCGAGGCAAGATCGCGCAGCTTGAGGTCCTCTCCGATCTCAAGGTATAAGAGATTCTCTGAGAATGAATAAAATAGGGTACGGGATTTTGGCTCCACGTCCAGTCCATCAAGCTTTATTAGAAGGTTGCGAACATATTTGGCCCTTGTACTTTGTATGCGAGGCAAGAGCTTCTTTTGAAAATCTCCCTCGGGATTTGAGACCGACATTGGCTGGGTTTCCCTGCCGAAAGCAAGAACTGCAACTGCGGGCTGAAGTAACCATGGAAAGACATCATTTATGAGCCTCGCTTCCTTCCAGCCATCAACTTCCCCGTATTCAGGGATTATTTTCAGCTCTGAAAGCCTTCGCACGTCTGCATTCTGCAATATATGCTTAAGAATAGTGACGCGATCCTTCCAGCGGGTTCGGGCTTTCCCTGCACAGACTATTAGGGTGCCTGGTGGAAGCAATGAAAGGCAATCCTCATTATCATTGATCCATGCTGTATATTTTCCAGAATCGTCATCTGTGACTGGTTGTAACCAGCGAAGCCGTTTTCCACCGTCTTTTTGGGTCTCGTTAGCCAAGGCAGATCCGGGCGATTTTTTAGGAACTATGCCAGGATAATATTGAGATATAACCGAATCAAACAGATCCTGCCATAAAGACAGCAGGAAATGTTCACGTTCGGTCGGGAGATTCTTGTGGGCTTGACATAGAAGGCTCATGATATGAAATGGGTTCTGGACTTCCTTTTGGGGAGAATAGACAACAATTCCTATCTTGCCGCAAAGCTCTTCAGAGATGCATTGTTCTACAGTGGGATCAATGTGAGGAATCAGAGAATATATTAGGGTGCTCCCTGGTCCGAAAAGGTCTTTGTTTATTTTGACAGCCTTTATGGCCTTGACAAAATCTGTAAACTCTTCACTTGCTTCACGTTCTTCAATGATTCTTGTCGCCCATACTTTGGAAGGGATCCATTCGATTTGTCTGAGTTGTTCAACAACAAATCCGTTGACAGACCACTGGTTGGAACTTCCATGATCTTTTGGGTCGCGCCGGATATCTGAAGTCATATATTTCCTGTAATATTTGTCCCACCCTCTTCCCAGGCATCGCGCCAAAGCTTGTGCGTCCTTTGTTGGATTTGGGATTTCCTCTATATAGGCAACTTGATTAAGTACATACTTTACATACATCGAGAAAGGATGGCCCTTGCTTTCATTTTCAATTTTTCGAAGGTAGCTTTCCCAAGTCCTTTTGCTTATAGGCAGTTTGTATTTGTCGGGGACTTCGTTGAGTACGGATGTATCAAGAGAATAATTATATCCAGTTGGGCAGAGTTCTGGAAGGAATCCACCGGGTCTTGTAGCCTTCAGGATATAAATTTTTGGCGCTGTCCAAACTCTAAGCGCTTCCAAGATGAATTGTTTAAGATCCTCTCTAAGATTATATGATGAGATCAGTTCCTGATAGTCTTTCGGCAGCATTTGAAAAAGACTGTTCGGGTGAACAACAAAGGCTTTTTGATGTTCCGCATCTTGAAAAACCTTCTCAAGGTCTGCGCCCTCATCACCCGTCCATGCCTTTCCCGTATACGCTTCATTACCAGGACGAAATCCTGTTGTGGTCGGTACCAAGAGAGGAGCCCAATCGACGGACTGGCCTTCACCGCGCATCTGTTTCCAAAGGACGAAAGTCCATGCAAAAATTTCGGCAGCGTCTTTTTTTCTTTTTTTGGACATCTTTTTCCTGTAGATATCCCGACAGACACGATTAAGAATGAAATCAGCCACCTGATCAGTCCGGTAGTCTCGAACAACCTGCCCTCCACGATATTCCCTTATGAGGAAGGACCGTATTTGCTTATCACCAAGGTCTATATCTGGGTGAAGGAAAGACACTCTGTTTCTGAGTGCAGCTGGCAAAGATTCGGTGAGCATGCCCTGGAACTTCTTGATCATTGGAGTGTCTTCATCCTCAGAAGCAACAGGTCTTCTTGGAGGAGAGAATATTCTGGATTCTTTCTCGACCTTGTATATCCCTGTTTGAGTCCATATCAGCTTTTTGCCTACCAATGCATCATATGGTATGTCCAAATGCCCAAGCCATTTGTAGAGTGAATTCCACCAAGTGCTGTCTTGCTTACCCTTTGTTGCACGTCTAACCGCTATTTCAGCAAGACGAGTCAGTTCCTCATCTGTAGGTGTTTTGGTCTCAGATTCATAAATCTTAGCAGTGTTTTCTATTATTTCTTGGTTTGCTAATTCCGGATGCGGCTGAAACAATGGGATCTTCTCCCGGCACTCTATGTCCAAAACCGGCTCGACGGGATTAACTTTCCATGCGAGATCCTTTGACAAGGTAATTTGTGAGATCTTCTTATATTCCAGCTCACGTTTTGAATTGGGCTCGCTAAGTACCCAGTCCTCTCCTTTTACGATGCGTTGCATTGACTCAGATGATACTTGCTCTTTTGCAAGAGCCTGATCCTGATCAATAATTCCCAACAACCGCAATATTGCTTGGCCTGATTCTATGTCATGTGACTTGTGAAGGATGCCGACCATGTCTCCAACGCAGGCGATAGCATGATTCAGAAGGCCGGAATTCCATTCCCTGTCCCATTCAATGCTTTTTCTGTCTATGCTCCCATAAAAAGGAGCATTAATCCAGACGCCTGTTCCGGTCTTTGCCAGTGTAGGCAAATATATCGAGAATCTTCCTTCACTATTACTGCCTATTGGGACAGCAACTTCCACCTCTACCTGTCGGATTTGATGCCAGCGTTCCGGGAGGGTCGCAAGAGCATTCTTAAAATCAGTTCTGGGCATGGACTTTTTGTAGAACCACCACGTCTGTGATTCACCCTCAAGACCTTCCGGCTCCTTTCCACAGATATCGGCCCAGGCCTGCCTGTCATGGTAAATAACCTTTATTTGCCCTTTTCTGACTTCAACGGCCTTTTCCGATGATGGGATGGCCCTTACAAATTCAATGATTTTTCTTGGTTCAGCATCTTCGGTGTTTTCCGTATATACTGAGATATTTTTTGCATTGCGCAGAAAAAGAAAAGTGTAAGGCTGTAGTTCAGCCAAGGCTTTTCTGAAAACGGCCTCAGTGCCAGGTTTTATTTCTATTGAAACAACTGTCGCAAATCCAAGTTTCGCGGCCCAGGACAATAATGGTTCCGATACCTTGATTGGTATGGGCATTTCATATACGGGCAACCACTTGCATGAACGCTCCAAAATTTCCGGATTGTTGAGACTGTTTTTCAATGATTCAACAATTTCGGGCTGTGCGTTTTCAGACAATTGAAAGGGATCACCGGAAATCTCCATTTGAGGGACGCCGTCACCTGAAACTAAGTTTTTAGATGTTTTGCGCAAAGCATTTACAAGCTCATCAGGATCAAAACAGAAACAGTAGCCATCGAAATTAGGTTCAGCATCCTCCGAACGGTTAAAGTCGCTGGAAAATATAGAAGGTGATTTGCAGACTTCCAAGACCGAGCGAAAACCAAGACCTTTATTGCCAATAGCCTCTTCGGGGTTTTTGTCTGTCAAGCCCAAGGTGCATAGGCTTTCAAAATTCTTTCGGGTGAAGCCTTTTCCTGTATTGCAAACAACAACTCTTGGCGAGGGTTCCTGCCTGATCACTATGAGTATCTGACCATCCCTTCCGCAGGCGTCGTCAGCGTTCTGAATAAGTTCTATCAGAAAACGGGCATGATATTCTTCAGATAATTGTTCCTCAATTGACCTTCGCCCTTCAAAGATATTTGTACCTCGGCGGATATCGTCCATGAAAGCGTAGATTTTAGCCTGGAGGCGTTCGATTATGGAAGTGTAGTAATTGTTGGACACCATATTATACCTGCGCATTTAATTTCTTTAACTTTTCGACTATATCAGGGGCTTTTTAAAGCAGGAATCCATTTTTTTTGGCTATTGCCTCAATCAAATGGACCTTGGCAAGTGCACTGCCCTCTTTAATGAAAAATGGATTGAATTGGAATTAATATTCCTCCTTCTGTTCTTCAGGTAAAACAGGAATCATCATTTATTATTATTAGATTTTCAGCGACAAATTCATTGGAATTCAATATGGTTGAAATTTTCAAAACTTTATTTAAGCTGCCAAATAATCGATGGCTAAAATTTCAAGAAGAATGTATTTCTTGAAACTGTCCACGTTATTGAAATATCGATAGCCCATACTGTTGACAGCTTCTTCGGTTTCCTTTTCTTCATCTATTAGCAGGGCGACCGGCTGGCTGAAGCCTTCCTGCAGGCCGTTAGGCCAGGCAATGTCTAAAATAGCCAACGGTTCGCCGGTGGCTTCCTCAATTAATTCATACAGGATTTCACCAGAAGGAAGTCCTTGACTGACGATCCATTCATTAAACTCTTTAACAATGAGCTCTTCCTCTTCGTTGGCAAACCCGCCGGGAACATCTGTTAATTGAAGCTCATAAATAGAAGGAGTGGGTTCACTTTCCGGGATTGCACCCTTATATAAGCTTTCCAGAAATTCATTGGCTGCTTTTGCCAGTAGCTCTCTGCGAGCTGCGAGGAAATCATGATAATTTTCTACTTTCCAGAGATTTCGGTCCATGGGAATCCAGTGAGATTCCACTGCGCCGGGATGTTTCTGTGAATAGTCTTCAAGATATTTTTGGGGGTCTTTGTTTGAGACTTTCAGGTTGGTTTCCTGGGTAAGGAAGGTAAAGTTAGCGATGGCGTTGACTTCAGATTTTGAGTAATCAGCGTTGTAAAGCAATGCTTTGGGAAAAATATGATGAACCTGAAGGGAAGCTGTTTTTCCCAAAAGCCATTCTCTCAACTCAATACCATCTTCCCAGTCTTTGGCACGACCAACTCTGGTTAACATATACAGCAGGGGATAGAACCTGGCGCTTCGGCTCCAACC
>Ga0114919_10001204_pt1 | contig 20761 bp, 21 predicted proteins | sample BlataG_FD_88682 | JGI IMG/M metagenome (GOLD analysis project Ga0114919, IMG submission 88682) | Deep subsurface microbial communities from Black Sea to uncover new lineages of life (NeLLi) - Black_00105 metaG | ecosystem: Environmental > Aquatic > Marine > Oceanic > Sediment | place: Atlantic... | reverse complement strand
GCAACAACCGTGGCATTCGAGCGGCGCCGTATCCCGACCGGCTGCGTTGCGTCTCCTCGCCATAGCCACCGCTATGCCTCGTCGCCACGCCTTGCCGGTCAAGCACGGCGTCACTCTCGGTGCTGACATTTGCTACGTGACATGACACTAGTCTGAAGGATCCGCGGCTGGTTTCTGCATGCATGATGTTATTATCTACGTAGTCTTCTCAGCAGTTGTTCGGCTTCTTCTTTATACTCGGCATCTTCGAAGGCCACTGCCGGAAGCCTGCCGACGGTTTCGAATTCCCGGCGCGCCTGCTCTCTCTCCTTCACCTCCATGTAGGTCTTGCCCAGCTCCAGGTGGTGATTCACGTTATCCGGCTCAACTACAATGGCTTCCTTGAAGAGGCGGACGGAATCTTCGTTTGTAGCGGGGGGCAGCCCACCGAAGACGATCTTCGCAACTATCTTCAGGGCCCAGGAGAGGTTGGCCACCTCCCGGTGCCAGCGGGCCAGGCCGTGCAGTGCTCCGGCGTGTTTGGGATCCAGCGCGAGGGCTTTCTCGAAGACCTCCTTCACTTCCTTCGACATCTCTACTTTTGTCTTCCCGCCCCGGAACAGCGCCAGACGACCGAGTGCCTGCCCAACCTGGAACCAGCCCTCTGCATGACCGGGGTTTATTTGTGCGGCATGACGGGCGAAAGAGAGGGCTTCCTCGTATACGGCCGCCTTTGCTTCCTTTTCCGCCTTTCTGCCATCCGGCAGGCGGCGGGCGTGCCCCGTTATGTTGTCTGATATAGAACAGAGCAGCCCGTAATCGTCCGGCGCCGAACTGAGAGCCGGACGCAGCATCTCAATGGCTGCGGCGTATTCTCCCCTGATATTGAGCTCATCGGCGCGGGCGAGCAGAGCCGCGGTATCCTGCTGTGTACCGGCTGTATGCAGGGGAAGGAGTGGAAGTATGAAGGCGGTCGCAGATATTGTTTTTACGAATTTTAACAAACGAATGCAAGGCAAGAGCGTCTTCTCCTTAGAAGGGGATTGGTGTCAGAGGTTGTGAGGATGGTAAGTGCCTGGAGCTCTTCTGGCAAGCTCCTGCTCAACTCTGAACCAGCCAGTGGTTAGGAGGGCGGATTGGTGGCTTGACACTCACCTGTGCCAAACATACCATGCGTTGGCTTAAGAGCAAACTTGTGATCCAGCACCCCCCGGACAACTGATAATCCACCACTGGGGGGACGATGCCACAGGGCAGAGCATACTTTAGGAGGAGTAACACATGCTCGATCTTTTCTACGATGGCGGGCCGTTCATGTACCCGCTGCTTCTAACTCTGATCTTCGGCCTGGGAGTAATTCTTGAGCGTTTATGGGCGCTGTCGCGGGCAAGCATTAACACCCGCAAGTTCCTGCAGGGGATAAAGATCGCTTTGAGAGAAGAAGGGATAACCACCGCTCAGGAGATCTGCGCCAGCACACGCGGCCCGGTCGCTTCTATCTTCCACGCCGGGCTGATGCGGGTCGACCGCGGCCTGGAGCACGTCGAGAAAGCCATCGAGAACGCCGGGACCATTGAGATGTCCTTCCTGGAGAAGGGTCTGGTCTGGCTGGCGACTGTTGCGAACATTGCCCCGATGCTCGGCTTCCTCGGAACGGTATCCGGCATGATCGGCGCCTTTGCATCGATCGCCGCAGCAGGGGACGTCAACGCAACGATCGTTGCGAGCGGCATTTCCGAGGCGCTGATAACGACAGCCACAGGGCTGGCCATCGCTATTCCCGTTCAGGCTGCGCACAACTACTTCGTGTTTCGCATCGACAGGTTGATCATCGACATGGAGGAGAGCGCCAACGATCTGATAGACTACCTGATCGAGATGGAGATGGAGAAAACGGCCTAGGGAGCCATAGATGGCAGCTAAGAAAGGGAAGAATAAGGCGCAGCCGGAGATCCCTACGGCTTCGATGGCTGATATTGCCTTCCTGCTCATCATCTTCTTCCTGGTGACCACCTCCTTCAACCAGGAGATGGGTCTGACTCTGACCCTTCCTCCGATATCCGATGCCGAGGAGGTCCAGATCAGGAGTAAGAACATCCTGAACATCTGGGTAAACGCCGCGGGGGAAGTCCTGCTTGCCGAAGAGATCGTCTCACTGCAGCAGGTAGAACCTGAGGTCAGGCGACGGGTTCTGGAAAACCCCCTGCTGATCATCTCCCTGAAGACGGACAGGGAGACCGAATACAATATGTTCATCCAGGTTCTGGACCAGGTAATGAAGGCGGACGCCAAGAAGATCTCACTCGCTGAACCCGATTGATTACAAATGCCGAAAGTCGAAAGGAAACAGAAGGCCTCTGTGGCAATCCCGACGGGATCGATGGGAGACATCGTCTTCCTGCTCCTGATCTTCTTCATGGTCACCACTGTATTCGTTGTCTACAGAGGGATCATGGTGGAGCGTCCTCGCGCCGATATGACAGAGCGGCTGGATCAGAAACGCGGGGTCACCTACATGTGGATTGCAGCCGAAGGCCGGATCTGCATCGATGACCGCGACATTGGTATGGATGCCATCGCCGCGCTTATATATCCCAAGCGGTTGGCCGAGCCGAAATTGATCGTTTCGGTCATCGCTGATGTGCGTGCACCATACGGAACTGTTGCGGACGCCATGCGTCAATTAAGAGAGGCTGACGCGCTGCTTGTGAACTTTGCAACCCTTCATGCCCGCTAGTTTCATCTGGAGGTGAACTCTCATGGCTACCGTTTGGCGTAATCCGAATCAGGATCTCGCAGAGAAATCGAAGGCCGTCTTCGAGCAGGGTCTCACCCTCAGTATCGCATTAATAACAATGGTCTTCCTGACGTATCAGACCTTTGAGGTCCAGGCGTACGAGGGGTCGGGGGAGACACAGATTATCGAGATCGAGGAGATTCCCGAAACCGAGCAGCTGAAAAAGCCGCCGCCTCCGCAGCGCCCCCAGATTCCAGTCGCTACAGAATCGGAGGATATCCCCGAAGACGTGACCATCATGGACACCGAGATCGACCTCGACGCCCCGCCGCCGCCGCCTCCTCCTCCTCCCGGTGCTTCGAGGCGGGAGGATTCTCCGGTGTTCTTTTCCTGGGAGGAAGCACCGGAGCTGCGGAAGATCGTCAAGCCGCGGTACCCGGAAATTGCTCGTAAGGCAGGCGTGGAGGGGAAGGTGATTCTGCTTATCATCGTCGATGAGCAGGGTGACGTGCTCTCAGCTACTGTCGTATTAGCCGAACCCCCGGGAATCTTCGAGCAAGTGGCCATTGATGCAGTCTTGCAGTACAAGTTCAAGCCTGCCAAACAGAGGGACAAGGCGATCAAGGTGCAGATGGGACACACGATCATTTTCACCCTGCAGGACAGACCGCCGCCCCGCTGATAACGGACCCAGAAACGTCACTGCAAGATCGATACAGAGGGGGTGTCCAGGGGGTGTCCAGGGAGTGTCCGGGTGATATGCTGCGGCACCCCTTTTCTGTACAGTGAACATTAAGCAGCAACCTGTCGTATTATTGATTACCGTCCGGAAGCGACCCTCAATCCCAAGATCGATGGACGTGCAAGCATGATGTCACAGGAAGAGATGGCAACATCAGTGCAGCCTGAAGGTGGGCAGCGGCCTGTTGATTTCTGGCAGCAGATCCTTCTTGTCTTCTCCGATCCTGCAAAGGCGTTTAAGGAGCTGACAACGAATCCTCGCTGGATCGGGGCATTCCTCGTAGTACTGCTGTTCACGGTGGCGGGTACCCAGGCCACCTACCCGCTGATTATGCAGATGCAGAGAGACTCCATAATGCAGAACCCACGGGTCAGTGAAGAACAGGCAGATATCCTGCTCGAGCGCTATTCGGGTACCCCCGGTCCTGGAGGGCGCGCGGTGATGACACTCGCCCAGACATTCGGGCTGGCGGTCTGGCTCGTGGTGATGAGCGGTATACTGATGTTCGGAGGGAATATCCTTCTTGGTGGGGAGTCCAACTTCAAGACCTTGATGGCGATAGCGGCACACTCGTGGCTGGTCCTCGTCCCCAAGACACTGCTCACGGTGCCGCTCATGCTGGCGAAGGGCAGTATGGCAGTATCAACAAGCCTTCAGATACTCATACCCAGCGATCAGTGGATGACACCTCTGGGATCGGCGCTTGGCGCGGTCGATCTTTTTACGATCTGGACGATAGCCCTCATCGTAATAGGAATATCGGAGGCCTACCGCTTTACGAGGGTGAAATCAGCTACCCTCGTGGTCAGTCTCTACATGGTGATGGTAGTGATCGGGGTTGCGCTGACCGCGCTGGGCAGGGGGCTGATGTCAGGTCAGTAGTAGGAGGTTCAAACCTTCAGGAGTATTGAAATGCGTGAAATACCATTACGGCTTCTGAGCTTTTTACTTGCAGCGGTTCTGGTGGCGGCTGCGCCCGGCCGGGTCTGCGGCCAGGAGCCTCTCACACTGGACGACTGCGTGGCGCAGGCTCTGGCTAGAAACCCCCAGATCAGCAGGGCCGATCAGCAGGTCAGGCAGAGTGAGCTGCAGAGGCGGCAGGCCGCAAGTGCGCTGCTTCCAACGATATCGTTGAACGGTGCCTTCTCACGGTACACTAGTGTTTCACCACAAAGGCTCCTCAACCCCGCGACAAACCAGATAGTCGAGGGAAGTTCCACCGCACTAACCAGCATGAACTACTACTCGGGATTGAACATCTCACAGTCGCTGTTTAATCGGTCTATCACCGCCTTGTATACACAGGCGCTTGCCGGTGAACAGACAGCGAAGGCTGGGGCGGAAATGCAGAACCAACTGGTAGTGCTGCAGGTCCATCAGGCCTACTACGCTTTATTGCGCACAAAGCGTAACCTGGAAGTGGCGAGTAAGGATGTTAATTACAATACGGAACTTCTGCGCCAGGTTGAGACGATGTACGAACTGGGGAACCGCGCCAGGGTGGATGTGCTCCGGCAGAAGAGCGCCCTGGCTCAGGCACATCAACGCCTGATTGCGGCCGAGAACGGTGTGAAGAAGGCACGAGCCGAGCTGAATTACCAGATGGGAGCTTCCCCTACACTGCCGATTGAAGTCGTAGATGATCTGGAGCTGCTCCCGCAGGAGGTCTCTTTTAACGCTTCACTCGAGCGCGCCTTCTCGGCTCACCCCACTCTTCGCCAGGCCTCGCTGGGAGTAACGGCCGCCCAGGCTGGAGTAGAAGCGGCGGGCGCCGCTCGCTATCCCTCGATGAGTTTTTCGGGCAATTATTCGTGGCGGGGGGACTCGTACCTCGACTTCACCGATGCCTTCTCGAGCGACTACACCTGGAGTGTTGGTGTTGGCTTCTATCTGAATATCTTCGACGGTATGCGTACCAGGCTGAGCCTCCAGAGGGCGAACGTAGATCTAATGGGGGCGGAGAAGGAAGTGGAAGCTGCCGAACTCAGCGTTGTGCGCGATGTTCATCGTGCCGTCCTGGATCTGCAGGAAGCGGAGGAGGTGTTGCAGACGGCCAGACGCGCTGTGGATTTTGCCCGGGAGGCGCTACGTCTGGCTGATGAGCGCTACCGTATAGGGTCCGGCACGCTGCTCGAAGTCAACGCCAGTCAGTTCGATATGATAAACGCGCAGTACCAGGAGGTGCAGGCTCTGTTTAACTTGAAGGTCGCAAGGGCCAGCCTTGATTATTCCATGGGTCTCCTTCAATGAGGCGGCTCTACTATGCGACTAAAGGGATATGAGCAATAACGTGAAGAAGAAACTTTTCATAATCGGCGGCGCCGCGGTCGTAGTGCTGATTGTGATCGGGAACCTGGTGAACTCAGGCGGCGGAAGGGTCGAGGTCCTGGCGGGGGATGTCGAGCGGGGGACAGTTGTGAGCAGGGTGTCTGCGGCGGGCCGGATCTTTCCCGTTACTGAGGTGAAAATCAACAGCCAGGTGAGCGCCCGTATCGAGAGGCTTGCCGTACGAGAAGGGCAGCAGGTAGAGCGGGGCCAGGTGCTGGTCGTGCTGGACAGAACTCTCTACCAGGCACGTGTTGAGGGCGCCAAAGCAGCGCTCACCAGCCAGAGAGCCAGCGCGGAGGCGTCACGAGCTACTCTGCGTCAGGCAGAGGATTTGCTGAGCGAGCAGAAAGCCCTGGCAGAGCAGAATCTGACATCAGACCGTATGCTGCGTGACGCTCAGAACAGCTACGACGCTGCCCACGCACGCTACAACGCCGCCCTGGCCCAGGTATCCTCGGCGGAGGCGGCTCTCGAACAGGCCCGGGAAGACCTCTCGCGTACGAACATCAGGGCACCTATGCCCGGCACGATAACCGCTCTGGTCGTGGAAGAGGGGGAAATGGTGCTCGGCACCCAGATGATGATGGGGACTCAGTTGATGGCAGTTTCCGATCTGAGCCTGATGGAGGTGGAGGTGGATGTGGATGAGACCGATGTGGTGTCTGTGGAAGTAGGCCAGGAGGCCGAGGTGGAGGTGGACGCCCTTCCTGACACCCTTCTGACGGGAAGGGTGACCGAAATCGCCAATTCCGGTACAACACTGGGTTTGGGCACACAGATGGAGGTCACGAACTTCGCCGTCAAGGTTGAGCTGCTCGACTCCGACCCGCGCCTGCGCCCGGGTATGTCGGCTACGGTGGATATCATCACAGAGACGCGGAATGAAGTGCTCTATGTCCCGATTCAGGCGCTGACTGCCCGACGGTATGAGGATCTGGCGGTGTCAAATGACAGGGAGGGGGAGAGTGAGGTCGGAAAGCGCGCCACCGAGGATGAGGAGTATGTGGAAGTAATATTTATGGTGAGAGATGACGGGACGGTGGAGTTGAGGAGAGTTGAGCCCGGTATTTCGGGGACTACATATGTAGAGATCCGCTCGGGCCTTTCAGAAGGGGAACGTGTGGTTACCGGTCCTTTCCGGCTTCTGAGCAGGACATTGAAGGATGGGGACAGGGTGAAGGTTACAGAAACACTACTGGAAGAAAAGGACCGGGGAGGAGAATAATCGCCCCGGACGGCCAGCGACGACCGTAAGCAGCGGCAGGGAGAGCAGATTGAGATGGCAACACCGATAATCGAGTTCAGAGGGATCACCAAAGACTATGAGATGGGCACACAGATCGTGCGGGCGTTGCGCGGCGTGGATCTGGATATCTGGAAGAATGAGTATGTCGCGATCATGGGGCCCTCGGGATCGGGCAAGTCGACTCTCATGAATCTGATCGGGTGTCTCGACACCCCGACGGAGGGAACTTACCACTTCGAGGGTGAATCCGTCGAGATGATGACAGATGATGAACTGGCCGAGATCCGGAATCAGAAGATCGGATTCGTGTTTCAGACCTTCAATCTGCTTCCACGTGCAGATGCTCTCCACAACGTGGAGCTGCCTCTGATATACAGCGGTACTACCGCACACGAACGCCGCAGGCGGGCACTGGAGGCCCTGGAATCGGTTGGTCTGGCAGACCGTGTGGATCACCGTCCCAACGAGCTTTCAGGCGGACAGCGCCAGAGGGTTGCGATCGCCAGGGCCCTGGTCAACGACCCGGCTATCATTCTTGCCGATGAGCCGACCGGGAACCTGGATACCACGACCGGCGAAGAGATCATGAGCGTGCTCGAGACGCTCTATGATGCCGGCAATTCGATCATCCTGGTCACCCACGAGCAGTACATCGCCGAGCACGCTACACGCATAGTCCGGATCCTGGACGGACTGATCGGCTCCGACGAGCAGGTGGAACGCCGCCGGAAGACGAATCAAGTCACGGCGTAGCCGCCGAAGTCAGGACGGCCCGATCCATGGTAGCGCTACGCTTCCTGGTTGAACTCCGCGAGAGCATTCTTGCCGCCTTTCGCGCTCTACGCGCAAACCTGCTCAGAACAATACTCACGACACTCGGGATAGTTGTTGGAGTCACAGCGGTGATCTCCATCATCAGCCTGATCCAGGGGCTCGACAGGACATTCCGCTCTGAAATCGCCAGCCTCGGCACAAACGTGGTGTATGTGAACAAGTACTCGTGGGTCAGCATGGGCGATTTCTGGAAGTATCGGAACCGCAAGAATATTACTCTGAAACAGGCCCGGGAGCTCGCCGAGCAGGTTACCCTGCCGGCGGCGGCCTCAAGCTCTGTGAGCACGTCATCGACTGTAAAGTGGAGGGAGCGTACCGCCCGGAGTGTTTCGATCGAGGGACACAGCCCCGAGGGGCGGATAGTGCACGGGCTTGACCCCTTTACCGGCCGGTTCTTTACCGATGTGGAGGCCAACGAGCGCCGGCAGGTGGTCGTTCTGGGATATGGGCTGTGGTCCGATCTATTTGAAGGCAGGGATGCACTGGGTCACCGGATCAGGATCGGCGGGCACGCCTTCACCGTGATCGGGATACTCCCGGAGCGGGGCAGTATCTTCGGCATGAGCCAGGACGATCAGGCGATTATCCCCCTGGATACCGTATTGAAGCTTTTCGGAACCCGGCGCTCAATAGGGGTCGCTCTGCTGGCTTCCAGCGCCGATGCGATCCCTCTTGTAGAAGACGAGGCGCTAGGCATCATGCGCCGTATCAGGAAAGTCCCCCCGGGCGAGGAGGATGACTTTGCCCTGAACCGTCAGCAGGTGCTGGTGGACCTCTTTCGCAGTCTCACGATCGGGCTGTTCGCCGTTCTGGTCGGTGTAGCCTCTCTCTCACTGCTTGTGGGCGGGATCGGGATCATGAATATCATGCTTGTCTCGGTCACCGAGCGCACCAGAGAGATCGGGATACGCAAGAGCGTCGGGGCAAAACGCCGCGATATCATGTGGCAGTTCCTGGTTGAATCGGTGGTCGTCAGCGGGGTCGGCGGTGTGATAGGAGTGGCTGCAGGGCTCGGTATTGCATTAGTGGTGTCTGCGGCAACACCACTTCCAGCGGCGGCCCCCGTCTGGGCGGTCCTTCTCGGCCTGACGTTCAGCACATCGGTCGGACTCTTCTTCGGACTTTACCCGGCTGCCAAGGCGGCGGGGCTCGATCCGATTGTCGCACTGCGGTACGAGTAGGTTGCGCTGATGCCGATCGGAATCCGGGAGACGGGACGGCTGGCGGTCTCTTCACTGATGGCCAATCCACTCCGGACGCTCCTGACGAGTCTGGGGATAATAATTGGAGTGCTGGCAGTCGTCGGTATGAGCAGTCTGATTGAGGGGCTGAACCGGTATGTGACGGCCGAGCTCAGCCAGGTCGGAAGCGATACCTTTTACATACAAGCCAGACCGAGTGTTGAGATTCGGATTGGAGGGCACACCAACCAGAGGGACTGGGAGGAGCTCACACTCGAGGACAAAAGGGCGCTGGAGGAGCACTCTCCATCCATACTGTTCATTTCGGCGTACAGCACACACTTCGGGGCCGAGATCCGCCACCGGGGAGAGAAGACCAACCCTGATGTTCTGCTCTACGGCGCAGATCAGTACCTGCCGCGCCTTCAGGGGCTGGATCTGGAATCGGGACGCTTTCTGGCTCCCATCGATGATACAAACAGGCGGAGTGTGGTCATCATAGGAACCGATATCGTTGAGAAGCTCTTCACCAATATCGATCCGCTGGGCAGGGAAATACGTATTGACAGCCACCGCTACCGGGTGATCGGGATCCTGGAGAGGCAGGGGGAGTTCCTGGGGTTCAGCCAGGATAATCTGGTGATTATCCCTATCTCCTCTTTCAGGAAATACTGGGGGCGCCGAAGCGAGCTCGCACTGTCGGTGAAGGCCCTTCCGGGCCGGATGCAGGAGGCCATCGACGAGACGATCGCCGTGCTGCGCCAGCGCCGGGAGGTGCCTCCTGGAGAGCCGAACAATTTCGAGGTAATGACCGCCGATGCCATCCAGCAGACGTTGAATTCCCTTATCTTCGGCATAAGCCTTGTAATGGTTGGTATCGCCAGCATCAGCCTTCTTGTGGGAGGCATAGGTATCATGAACATCATGCTGGTCTCGGTGACCGAGCGGACACGTGAGATCGGTATCCGCAAGGCCACCGGAGCCCGCAGGGGTGACATCACCACCCAGTTCCTTGTGGAGGCAGTGGTGCTGAGTGGAATCGGCGGTACAGTGGGCACCCTTCTCGGTGTCGGACTTGGACTCCTGACGGGCGCGGTTACACCCCTGCCTGCTGCCGTTCCCTTCTGGGCTCTGCTTGCCGCTCTGCTGGTGTGCGGCGGCATAGGAATCGGATTCGGTGTCTATCCTGCAATGAAGGCTGCCAGGCTCGATCCGGTCGAGGCACTCAGATACGAATAAATCCGCCCCCCTGCCAGCACCAACATCGAGGATCGTCACACCTGGCGCGAGGCGGGCGACAAGCCATTTGATGAACCGTTCGTGGACACCGGGCATCGCTATTGGCGCAAGCGTCTCATAGCCATCTCTCATCTACGGTACTCCTGATGTGGTCAACAGAAGATTTGTCTCACTTCGTGGGTACTCATTGCATCAAGGAATCCACTCACGTCAAGTTGCCCTTGTGGCGTAACTTCCTGTCGGCGAGTTCACGCAGTGTGATCCCGAGAGGTTCCAGGAATTCTTCCAGCAACATTTCGCCGGGGTGAGTCGGTGTGCGGTGTGTTGGAACTCGTACCATCATCTCACCTCGTCGTGATAGTCGACAACTTCTACTTCAGCCGGTCCCTGTTCAGTCCAATGAAAGCTGATTCGATACTGATCATTGATCCGGATGCTGAATGGATTATTACGCTTTTTCCCCTTCAGTATTTCCAGACGATTCCCTGGCGGTACCTTTTAGTGTAAATCATTGTGGTTTTCACATCTTTGTGTCCCATTAGTTCCTGAACCGGATGGAATCATCCCGGCGGCCGATCGGAACAGGCACATGCCGGCAACCGGTTTTTCAGCGGGTTTGGCAGCCGGAATGCAGCCTGCTATAATTGGATCGATAACCGCTGTATCTTTCATCTGGTGAAATCCTGGAGAGACCCGGATTTCAAAGGAACAGCAATGAGGAAACACACTCTGTTCATATTAGCAGCTCTTGTAACCGCTTCGGTAAACGTACAGGCTCAGCAGAGCGAAGCGGCGGAACCCTATCGCGAATACCGATTCATGTTCGGCACCCTGACCGAGCTGGATCCCATCGCGACCGCGGGCCTATCCCTGAATAAAGCTGTCAATGACATCTACTTCAGTTCTCTAGAACAGCTGTTGCCTGAAAAGATCCGGCCGGTATCCGAAATCGTCTGGTCGGTTTTTTGGACTTTCACCTTCACGATGTGGCCCCACGACGGAGGGCATTGGGCGCGGGCTCAACAGATTGGTGGAAATTTTCTTATCCACGGCTACGCATTCCCATTTCCCGAAGCCGAGATGAAACTCCCCTCCTCCCTGGAACCCGGTGAGGGCACACTGACCTCAACCGGAGGCTTTGAGGTCAACTATCTGATGTCACGCCGGACGCGCATGTCTTTTTACCGGAACGGTTGGGGACATGCTGACGATCTCATACACTCACTCATACAGGAGACGCGACCCCCCCAACGCAGTCGATAACTTGACCCGGAATCACCGTCCGAAGGGCGTATGGAGTGCTTGATGACCACTCTATCGTGGTCCACGTGGACTTCCTTAACGACCAGGCGTAGGATTTTCTGCCGCTCCTCGACAGAGAGCGTATGAGATCTTTCGTGGAGAGTGGACAGGAACGTCTCCAGGTTCTCGGCCAGCCGCAAGTAGGCCTCCCTATCGATGATTTGAGCTTCGAGTGCCTTCAGCTGGGTGCCGGCAGCGTTCGTCCGTCTCCGAAGCTCCGGCATCCGTGCTCGAAGTTCCTCAAGCGAGATCAACTCTTCCTGGTATGCTTCAATGAGCCGCTCCACTGCCTTTTGGTGTCGGGTCAACTCTCGCTGAAGCCGTTCCTTCTGCTTCTGGGTCGGGTTGGAGCAGCGCTGTTCATCCAGGCGCCGGTCCAACTCCTGGCGAACCAGGCTCGGATCTGCCAACAGTTCAATCACCGCATCCCAGACGAGTTGGTCAAGGTAGTCCTGCCGTATCGGAGTATTCGAGCAGATCCGACCGTTCTCCCAACGGTAATCGTCCGATCCGAGACATCGATAGTAATAGATTTTGCGTTTCGACGTCCTGGTGGAGCAACGGTAATAGGAATACGCGCACTGTCGGCACACCAGGAGCCCCTGCAGCAGTGATGGTTCCTTCGTGCTCCGCAAGCTGAATCGTTTGTTTCTTTCCAGCTGTTCGGCAGCCAGGGCGAAGGTGGTCTCGTCGACGATGGCCGGCACCGGAATCTCAATCCATTCCTCGCGCGGGCGCTCTTCATCGGCGGGCCGGGAGTTGGAGCCCCCACCCCGCAGGCGAGCAGCACGGTTAATCTTCGGTGGGCGATCGGTCACTCGGGTTTTCCCGAAGGCCGCCGTCCCCTTATAGGCGGGATTGCGAAGCATGGCCCAGACCACGGAACGATTCCAGCACTTTTTACCGGTCCGAGTGGGAATGCCCTTTTCGGTCAGGTGCCGAGAGATAGCTCCGATGGAGTAGTCCTGCCGCGTGTAGAGCTGAAAGATCTCCCGTACTACCTGGGCCTGCGACTCGATGATCTCGTAATAGGCTGCGCTGGTGTCCGTTTTCCGGACATAGCGGTATCCGTAGGGCGCTCCCGACATCACGCTTACATCACCGCTTCGGGCCCGGTGGATCTTGCCACGTCGGGTGCGTTCAGCGATCTGGGCTCGTTCGTACTCAGCGATCATTCCCTGAAACTGGCGCAAAAGCTCATCCTCCGGGCTGTCGCCGCCAGACGACTTCAGGAAGATCAGCTCGACGCCGCAACGCGCGAGTTCCTCCACCAGAAGCACCTGGTAAGCATACTTCCTGGCGAGCCGATCCGGGGAGTGGACCAGCACGGCTTCGAGCTGCCCCTGGGCCGCGAGGTCCCGTAGTCTTTCCAGCCCGGGACGAAGGAGAATGGCGCCGCTGTAGCCCTCGTCCAGAAAGATCCACTCCTCGGGGATCATGTAGCCCTGTTCGGCGGCGTATTGCTGAAGGGCCGCCACCTGGCTATCGATGGTCTGATCCTCCCGCTGCTGCTGCGAGGAGACCCGAGCGTAGAGTGCCGAGGTCTTTGTCGTCATCCCTCTCCTTCAGCTCGTTTCCCGGCGCCCGAATACTACGGGTTTTCTCCGGAACGAGCATAAAGTAGGCTTGCGAGCGGCGTTCGTCGCCCAGACGATCATAGACGAACTCGAACTCAATCCCCTTGTCCATCGCCCTGTCGCCCGCATTGCAAGTGCCGGAGTACTGCTTCCAGTGCCTCGGTCACCAGGGCACTCAGTGTCTGTCCACGGGATGCCGCCGCAGCCCGGATGCGATGGGCCAGGCTCTCGGGCAACTTGACCGTAAAGACAACCTTCGGCTCGGGAATCTCCAACGGCTGGGGTCGCTCTGCCGCGTCTCGGACATACCGCCACCCCTGGCGTACCGAGACACCGTGTCGCCGAGCGAGTTCCCGGGCCACTTCTCCTGATGGGAACCCTTCCTTCAGCAGCTCCATGGCCTCGTTGACACGGCGTGCGTACTCGTCGGTGCGTACTCGTCCTGAAGTCATGCCATAAATGTACTACTATATACGACATTATGTCAGCCTCGGTTGTATGAATGTGTCAGAGGGAGGATTCGCTCAAACTCAATGTTATCGACTGCGTTGGGGGCGTCGCATTTCCCCTTCTATGCATTTCTGCTGACCCCGGCAGATCCGACTGATCCCGAGACGTGGACAGACACGATCGGCGACCCGGTCGAGTGCGTTCTCTCGGTATACGAGGATTTCACCGGCCGTCCGGCTATCCGGACCGACGGATCGGTGGATCCCGATCTGGTCAGGCAATACCGCGAGGCGGCATATCTGAGCCTGCTGTGGGTGCTGCTGGATCCGATGCTCTACCAGAGTGCGAGAGCCTTCAGTGCCGACATGCACCAGGACCGGGGCCTGACGCCCTCGAAGATGCTGCTGGGCGATGAGAACGCCGGTTGGATCTACGGCACGCAATTCCACGCATCTCCCCTGGGATATGAACTCTATTTCACCAACTACCTGCGTCTGAACGGGAAGTTCTATTCGCTTTACATGAAAGGCGGCAGGCCTTTCAGGAATGTCGGCATCGGCTTCTACGTGCCGGGCCTGCTCGAAACGGGAAGATGGTCGCTGGGGGTAGCCTGTGACCTGTGGGATCAGGATCTGTACGGCAGAGGCGCCGCTCTCTCCCTGGAAGCCGATTACCGGCTGAGCGACAGCGTCGGTCTGATATTGAGCGGAACCTGGAAAGACCGCGGTTATGTAATCGGCAAGCGCATCGGGAATTGTGTGACGCTTCTAGCGGGCTTCAGATATCGGTTCTGACCAGGGAAGCGGTGTCTGTTTTTTTCCCAAGGCGTGGTTGTGAATGCATGTATGTATATACATCTTAAGTAGCTAATGAAAAGTGATTGTTCTTCGGAATCCGCGGCTGAAAGCCGGCATGCGTGCTTCATGCGCAGGGCGCTCGAGCTCGCCGTCAACGGACTGTGGTCGGTGTCTCCAAACCCCGCGGTGGGTGCGGTGGTCGTCTCCGGAGACAAGATTGCAGGGGAGGGGTACCACCTGCGTCCCGGCACCCCGCACGCGGAGGTTATAGCTCTAGAGAGGGCGGGTGAGCGTGCCAGGGGGGGCACTATCTATGTCAATCTCGAACCGTGCAACCACCATGGTCGCACTCCTCCCTGCAGCGAGGCGATTATCCGGGCGGGGATTAAGAGGGTTGTGATCCCCTGCGTGGATCCATCCCGCTCGGTCAGAGGCAGGGGAATGGCACGCCTTCGTGACGCGGGAGTGGAAGTTATCGAGGATGTCGAGTGCGAGGCCGCCAGGCGGCTGAACGCGCGGCATTTCAGAGCGGCGCGGGAGGAGCGACCTGTAATGATAGCCAAGGTCGCCAGGACGTTGGACGGTCGGACCGCACTGCACGGTCCGGCTACCCTGGACGTGACGGGCGAAGGAGCGCAGGAGTACGTTGGACGGCGACGCTCAGAGGTGGATGCGATCATGGTCGGCAGCGGGACCCTCCTTGCGGACGACCCGTGTTTGAACGCAAGAACCGTCGAAGGTGAACTCCTGCCGCGCCAGCCGATCCGCGTGGTCGCTGATGCACGGCTGCGCACACCGCCTGACGCACACCTGCTCTCCGAACCTGGAGGGGAAGTGCTGCTGCTGGTCGGAGAGGAGCGGATGGAGGGGCCGGATGCGGAGGCATTGAGAGCTGCGGGAGCCCGGCTTCTGCCGGTTCCGATCCGCGCCGAAGAAGGCTTGGATATTTCGACCATGCTTACGGCGCTGGCAGCCGAGGGGATAGACAGCATCATGGTCGAGGGGGGCGGGATGCTACTCTATTCACTGGCCGCTGAGGATTTCATAGATTTCTGGCAGATCTGGATCGCAGGGAAGATTATCGGCGCGGGCAGGGGAGTCGTGTTCGCGGAACTGGGGAAGCCCATCCGCCTGGGGCCATTGCACGCCATGGAGGTCGGTGGAGACCTCCTGGTTAGTGCATTCCCCGCAGAATCATAGAAAGAAGAGGTCGACTGCATGTTCAGCGGGATAGTAGAGACCATCGGAAGCGTAAGGAAGATCGTGCCTGGCAGGGAAGTCAGCCGATTTACAATATGTTCCAGACAGATTGCCGAGCGCATGTCGATCGGCGATTCAGTCAGCGTGGCCGGAGTCTGTTTGACGGTTGTTGAAGTATCGGGAGACGAATTCAGTGTGGAGGCTATTCCGGAAACCCTGCGGATGACCAGCCTCGGCGACCTTGAAGAGGGAGATGGTATCAACCTGGAACTCTCCCTCACTCTCCAGGATGGCCTGGGTGGACATCTTGTTTTCGGGCACGTTGACGGGGTGGGGGAACTCCTCGAAGGGCCTCCGGCAGGCTATGACGCCCGGCCTCTGGCCGAGGGAGAGGTCATACACTGGTACTCGGCTCCCGTGGAGCTGATGCGTTACCTGGTCCCGAAAGGATCTGTTACGGTCGAAGGAGTCAGCCTGACGGTGGTGGACGTTGCACAGGAGGCGTTCTCCGTGGCGTTGATACCGCATACCCTGGAGGTTACCACCCTCGGCCAGCTCCAGGTGGGCGGACGTGTCAACCTGGAAGCGGACATGATAGCCAAGTACGTAGCGGAGCAGCTGGAACCGTATCTGCAGCTGCTTCAGAGGGGATCGGGTACGCACCCATCCCCGGAGGAACAGACGTTGTGATGAATGAGCCAGAGGTTAATTCCCGCAAGAGCGGGGAGAGCCCTGCCGATGTCCTGCCCGCCCCGGGCTTCAACTCGATCGACGATGCCATCCGCGAGATGCGCAAAGGGCGGATAGTCATAATCGTCGACGATGAAGACCGGGAGAATGAGGGAGACCTGGTCATGGCGGCCGACCGGATTTCGCCGGAGGCTATCAACTTCATGGCGATCCATGGTCGGGGCCTGATCTGTGTAGCTCTGACTCCTGAGCGGCTTGAGCAGCTCGACCTGGGGCCGATGGTTGCCGACAATACGGCAAAGCTGAGCACGGCGTTTACAGTTTCAGTTGACGCCGTTGATGGCACCACGACCGGAATCAGCGCACACGACCGGGCGTGTACCGTTGAGGTGTTGCTCAGTCATAAAAGCCGCCCTTCAGACCTTGCTCGCCCGGGCCACATCTTCCCCCTGCGCGCAGAACGTGGTGGAGTATTGAGCAGGGCCGGCCACACCGAGGCATCGGTGGATCTGGCACGGATGGCGGGACTTGTACCGGCAGGAGTCCTCTGCGAGATAATGAGCGCGGACGGCACCATGGCACGGGTGCCGGAACTGCAGCAGATCGCCGAAGAGCACGGTCTCAACATCATCACTATCAAGGATCTAATAGCGTATCGCCGCAGTATAGAGTGCCTGGTATCGAAGGTGGCGGAGGTGGATTTTCCCACCCGGTTCGGCTCCTTCAGAATGCACCTCTACGAAAGCAAGGTGGACGACCACCATCACATGGCCGTTGTGAAGGGGAATGTGGCCGACGGCGGGCCGGTGCTCGTGCGGGTACACAGTCAGTGCCTCACGGGCGATCTGTTCCACAGCATGCGCTGTGACTGCGGCGATCAGCTGGAAGCTGCCCTGAGCGTGATCGAGGAGGAAGGGAAGGGAATCCTCCTCTACATGCGACAGGAGGGGCGCGGGATCGGTCTTGCCAACAAGATCCGCGCGTATGCGCTTCAGGACCAGGGTAGGGATACGGTCGAAGCGAATATCGAGCTCGGCTTCGAAGTAGACCTCAGAGATTACGGAGTGGGCGCTCAGATACTGTGGGATCTGGGCGTGCGCCAGCTCAGGCTGATGACCAACAACCCCAGGAAAATCATCGGTCTGAAGGGACACGGTCTGTCGGTCATAGAACGGGTTCCCCTGGAGGTAGAGCCGAATGAAATCAATGTAAAGTACCTTCAGACCAAGAAGGATAAACTGGGGCACCTGCTGTCGCTGGGCGAGGCTCAAGGAACGGAAGAATGAGACCACGAATAGTCGAGGGAGATACCGCTGGCACGGGTCTCCGCATCGGTATCGTAGCCAGCCGGTTCAACAAGGCCGTTGTTGAAGGACTGCTCCAGGGCACACTCGAGGAGTTGGAGGAGGCCGGTGTCGCAGAGTCGGATGTGATTGTAGTGTGGGTGCCGGGCGCTCTGGAACTCCCACTTACGGTCAACAGGCTCGCCCGGCAGCGGGAAGTCGACGGGCTTATCGCGTTGGGATGTGTCATCCGTGGCGAGACAGCGCATTTCGAGCACGTGGGGAGGGAAGCCGTCGCGGGACTCAGCAGGGTCAGTCTGGAATCGGGGATTCCGGTAGCGACCGGGGTGCTCACAGTGGAGGATATGGAACAGGCCAGAATCCGGTCGGGCCTCGATCCCGATCCCACCGGGGGAAAGGAATGGAGGGAAAGGCACCGCGGGAGGGAAGCGGCTAGAGCTTGCCTGGAGATGATCAATCTGCTCCGCCGCATCGAGGATGAGGGGTAGGAATGGGCCGGCGCAGGAAAGCACGTGAGATCGTGCTTCAAGCTCTCTACGCACAGGCCATAAACAGCGAGCCGGTAGAGGCGGTTGTGGACGACCAGCTCTCGAAATCGGATTACGATGAGGAGGTGAGGGGATATGTTCGCCGGCTTGCATGCAAGGTGGATGAGGAGAAGGAAGAGCTGGATACGATTATCGCCGAGCGTGCTACCAACTGGGAAATCGGTCGGATTGCGCTGATCGATAAATTGATTCTCAGGATGGGGCTGTGCGAACTCCTCTACTTTCCCGATATCCCCTGCAAGGTGTGCATAAACGAATCGATCGAAATTACCAAGAAATACTCTTCAGCCGACGCCAAACGTTTTGTGAACGGGATCCTCGATTCCGTTTACAAAGAACGGGTTCAAGGGGAAGAATGAGGCTTGCACTGTTGAGCGACATCCACGGCAACCTCCACGCGCTCGAGGCCACCGCAGCCAGGGTTGAGCTGGAGAGGCCGGACATGATTGTCTGTGTGGGGGATGTGGTAGGGTACGGAGCCTATCCGGTTGAATGCATTGAATGGGTACGGGAGAACTGTGCGCTCACGGTCCAGGGCAATCACGATTATCACGCTGTAGAACATACCGGAGCCTACAATTTCAACCCCAGAGCATATCTGGCCCTGGCGTGGACCGGTGAGCAATTGAATGAGGAGAACCAGCAGTGGCTGCGCGACCTGCCACTGGTAGAGAACATCGAGGATGTGCAGATCGTACACGGGCATCCAATGGCACCCGAGGCGTGGCTCTATATTCTGGACCGCCACCAGGCGGATCTCGCCCTGCGCCTCGTCCCCCAGCAGCTTGTGGTCACCGGTCACAGCCACATGCAGGGATGTTTCTTCGAGGGGGAAGGCAAGATGGGGATGATCCCCGATAAGGGGATCGATCTGAACGGCCGTCGGGCGGTATTGAATCCTGGTAGTATCGGTCAACCCAGGGACGGCGATTCACGCGCTGCGATGGCTATTCTGGATACGGAAAGGTGGATCTACACCCCTATCCGCGTGGAGTACGATGTGGAGGGCGCGCGTGAAGCTATCATAGAAGCAGGTCTGCCATCGGAACTTGGGGATCGATTGCTGGTAGGTTACTAGAAGCGGCAGGCAAAGCCAGAGACGGCCCCGGTGGGGGGTCGTAGGGGGGAAAAAAGGTGATATTCGCCCAGATTTATAAAAAGATCTTCGGAACCAAACATCAGCGGGAGATCAAAAAGCTGCAGCCAGTGGTTGTAGAGATCAATAAGTACTTCGAGGAATATAGGGACCTTTCTGACGAGGAATTAAAGGGGAGGACCCCCGAGTTCAGGGAGAGGCTGGCCGCGGGAGAGACCACGGATGATCTGCTCCCGGAGGCTTTTGCCGTGGTAAAGGAGACCTGCCGCCGGCTGCTCGGACAGAAATGGATGGTTACCGGGCGAGAAGTAGCGTGGGACATGGTCCCCTACGATGTCCAGCTCATAGGTGCAATAGCGCTACACCAGGGAAAGATAGCTGAGATGGCGACGGGTGAGGGGAAGACGCTTGCTGCTACAATGCCGCTATACCTGAAAGCCCTGGAGGGCAAAGGCGTCCACCTTGTAACGGTGAACGATTATCTGGCACGCAGGGATGCCGAGTGGATGGGCGGTATCTACAAGTGGCTCGGCCTGGAAGTGGGGGTCATCCGTCACGATATGACCCCCGATGAACGCAGGGTGGTCTACAACGCCGATATAACCTACGGAACCAACAATGAGTTCGGCTTCGACTATCTGCGCGACAATATGGCTGTAACCGCCGAGCATCGGGTACAGAGGGGACACCACTACGCCATTGTGGATGAGGTCGACTCCGTTCTCGTAGACGAGGCCCGTACTCCTCTGATCATCTCCGGTCCCGTGGACCGGAGTACGCACAAATTCGATGAGTACAAACCGAAGGTCCAGGGTCTGGTCCGGGCCCAGACCCTGCTGGTCAATTCCCTGTATGCCGAGGCAGACGAATTGATGAAGGAGGGTGAAGAGGAGACAGCTTCCGAGAGGGAGTACCAGGCTGGTATCAAGCTTCTGATAGTGCAGAGGGGAGCCCCCAAGCACAACCGCCTGATGAAGCTGAAGAAAGAGACGGGTATCATCAAGCTGATCGAACGGGCGGAGAATGATTTCCTCCGTGAGAAGAAGATGCATACCCTCGATGAGAATCTCTTCTACGCCATCGACGAGAAGGCGAATACTGTAGACCTGCAGGAGAAAGGCCGCCAGAACCTCAGCCCCAACGACCCTGATCTCTTCGTACTTCCAGACCTATCAGAAAAGTTCAGCGAGCTGGAGGGCAGGTCCCGGAGCGGCGAAATCTCGCTGGAGGAGACCGAACTGCGCCGGGAGCAGATACACAGTGAATACGCTGACAAGAGTGAGCGCCTGCACAATATCCACCAGCTCCTGAAGGCTTACGCCCTCTTCGAAATCGACGTCGACTACGTCGTCCAGGACGGCCAGGTGATCATCGTGGACGAGTTCACCGGCCGCCTGATGCCGGGCAGGAGGTACTCGGAAGGACTGCACCAGGCACTGGAGGCCAAGGAAGGGGTCCGGATCGAGAAGGAAACCCAGACCCTGGCCACGATTACCATCCAGAACTACTTC
>Ga0114919_10001202_pt1 | contig 20792 bp, 19 predicted proteins | sample BlataG_FD_88682 | JGI IMG/M metagenome (GOLD analysis project Ga0114919, IMG submission 88682) | Deep subsurface microbial communities from Black Sea to uncover new lineages of life (NeLLi) - Black_00105 metaG | ecosystem: Environmental > Aquatic > Marine > Oceanic > Sediment | place: Atlantic... | reverse complement strand
GGACTCATCCGCCGATCTAGTACCTTTAATACAGATCGTATTGATCATATTTATCAGGATCCCCATATTCCTGGCATTAAACTCCACCTGCACTATGGAGACCTCTCGGTCTCTGGCCAGATGGCAGACCTGATCTACAACATTCAACCTGATGAGATCTATCACCTGGGGGCCCAGAGCCATGTCAGGGTTAGCTTTGACATGCCGGAATACACCGGTGATGTCACGGGCCTTGGCACGGTGAGATTGCTGGAAGCGATCAGGAAGACCGGAGTCAAAACTAAATTCTACCAGGCCTCATCCAGCGAGATGTTTGGCAGTGCGCCAGCACCCCAGAATGAGCAAACTCCTTTTGAGCCTCGAAGCCCATATTCTGCAGCTAAGGTTTACGCTTATTGGCTGGTAAAGAATTACCGTGAAGGGTATAATATTTTCGCCAGCAACGGCATTCTTTTTAATCATGAGTCGCCTAGAAGGGGAGAAACCTTTGTTACAAGGAAAGTTACTCGTGCGGCCACAAGGATTAAACTTGGGCTCCAGGGCAAACTCTATTTAGGAAACCTCGAGGCCAAAAGAGATTGGGGTTTCGCCGGGGATTTTGTAGAAGCCATGTGGTTGATTCTGCAACAGGATGAACCGGATGACTATGTCATTGCCACAGGGGAAAATCACTCAGTCCGGGAGTTTGTGGAAAAGGTCTTCCAAAAACTGGGGCTAGATTACAAGGAATATGTGGAAATAGATCAAAGATATTTCAGACCGACAGAAGTTGATGCGCTACTCGGCGATTCCACAAAAGCCCAAAAGAGACTTGGATGGAAACCGAAAGTGAGCTTTGATCAACTGATCGATATGATGATTGAGGCAGACCTTGAACTGGCAAATAGGGAAAAAACCCTTCTCGATGCAGGATATAGGAACGCAAAAAAACGCATAATTTGAGCGAGATCTATCAATCTATTCTTATTTTGACAGGATTAACAGGATCTTAAAGATAGTAATATTTGCTTTTGCCCTTTCCAGAAGAAATGGCAAAATTGCAATCCCTTCGGGAGAATATTAATAAAGGTTCGACGTTGAGGGGTGAAATATAATCTATTGATGGAAATATGCGTTAATTTAGCAAAGAATTTGGTCAACTAAGATCTAATCAATCCTGTTGATCCTGTCTAACCAAAATGAAACATGAAAACCTCACCCGCCAGATCATCGGCTGTGCTTATCAGGTCTATAACAAACTGGGTTTTGGCTTTCTAGAGAGCGTTTATAAAAAGGCAATGCTCATCGAGTTAGAAAGCATCAAACTTAAAGCAGAACCAGAAAAGGCTTTGAAAGTCTATTATGATAATCAGGTAGTAGGCGACTTCTACGTTGACTTACTGGCAGAGGACGAAATCGTCATTGAATTAAAGTCTGTCGAGAGCTTAACAAAAGCTCATGCCTGCCCCGTTAAATTGCGAAGCACGGTTCATGAAGTGAACCTATTTAACTGGGGAAGTCCAATTGGTTAATTATCTGAATGGCTTACAAAAAGAGATAGGCCTTCTTATAAACTTCGGTCCTACTGGAGTAGAGGTTAAAAGGAAATATCGTCAACCAGAAACACAAGACTGATACCCTTCGCCAATGGCGAATTGTCTTTTCTTAGTTTCGTCTGGAAACTAAGAAAACAACAATAAAATCCCAATAAATCTTTACCCTATGGAATGCCGTTAACTATTCCATCAGGGCTGTAAATCCTGCCCCGTTAAATCTGAAAGTTATTTAACTGGGGTCTAAACAAAATATGAAACACAAACGAATCACCATAACCGGAGGTAAAGGCTTTCTGGGAGGCCATTTGATCAATAAGCTGAAGCAAAAGGGGTGCAAGTATGTATACATTGCTGATTTACCTGAATTTAATCTGGTAAAACTTGACGATATAAAAAGGATGTATGACGATTCAAGGCCGGACATTGTTATCCATTTAGCCGCCAAGGTTGGAGGCATCGGTTTCAATCAGGAAAATCCTGCAACCTTGTTTTACGAAAACATTATGATGGGTACTCAACTTCTTCATGAAGGCTACTTAAGAAATATTGAAAAATTTGTTGCCATTGGTACGATATGTGCTTATCCGAAATTTACCCCCGTTCCATTTAAAGAGGAAAATTTGTGGGAAGGTTATCCTGAAGAGACAAATGCTCCTTACGGTCTGGCAAAAAAAATGATGCTGGTTCAGTCTCAAGCCTACCGCCAACAGTATGGGTTTAATTCCATATTTCTTTTACCGGTCAATCTTTATGGGCCTGGTGACAATTTTGATCCCAAATCCTCTCACGTAATTCCGGCACTTATTAAAAAATGTGTTGATGCTATGTCGAATAATGAATTTCGAATAACGAATTCCGAATTCCAAATTCCGATTAACGACTCCCGAATAACCAATAACGACAGACCACCAGAGGTGGTCGTCTGGGGTACTGGAAAGGCAACCCGCGAATTTTTCTATGTTGAAGATGCAGCAGAGGCAATCATCCTCGCTATGGAAAGATATAACAAGAGTGATCCCGTCAATATTGGAGCCGGCTTTGAAATATCCATTAAAGAACTTGTTGAATTGATTGTGGAACTCAGTGGTTTTAAAGGCCGTATTATCTGGGATAAATCAAAACCGGATGGCCAACCGAGGAGGATGCTGGATACAACAAAGGCATTTACGGAATTTGGTTTTAAGGCAAAAACAGATTTCAAGGAAGGATTGAAAAAGACGGTTGAATGGTATAAGGAATCTCTGGGAAGTCAATGACCCCGCCCTTCCAGTCTTTATCCTCACTCTCCCGGGTGGGGCATTGAAGGGCGGCGGTAAAAAATAGAGAGAAAAGGTTTGGACAACAGGCAGACAAGAGCTGATTTCCTCGGCTGATCTCTTGGTAATACAATAAAATAGTTAATTACTTATGACCCCATTTATATACAACCCTATTTTCTGTCTTGACAATGGGGAGTACCTCACCCTTAAGTTAAAAATTCATAATTAAGTAATGTGTCCACCGAATTTTGCCCGTCCCCGATTTGTTCTTCCATCAAGTCCCATGGATGATAAGGAGGTATTTAAAGGTCAAATGGTAAATTTTTCAAAAAAAGTCATCAAAAAAGTTTTGAATGCTATAAAGCTGGATGTTGTGAGACTAAACAAAACCCCGCAATCTTCACTTTTAGGACTGAAGAATCTGCCAATTAGGACGATCATAGATGTTGGCGCTAATACTGGGCAGTTCGCAAGGACAATTGGGAAGGCTTTCCCAGAAGCGAAAATTTATTGCTTTGAGCCGGTTCCTGAACCTTTTAGGGAATTAAGCAAATGGGCTGAAAGTAAAAACGACAAAGTAAAAACCTTCAATTTTGCCCTGGGAGATTCTGATGGAGAGATTGAGATGTTTTATCACTCTGAACATAGCCCGTCTTCCTCTATTTTAAAAACAACTCAAGTTTGCGAATCTCTTTATCCATTTACGAAAGAACAGCGCTCTGTTTTGGTGAAACAAACAACGCTGGATAAAGCAGTTGATAATTTAAATATTCTTTTGACTTCGGAGATTCTTATAAAAATTGATGTTCAGGGATATGAGGACAGGGTGATAAGGGGTGGGAAGAAAACATTTGAAAGTGCAAAAGCATGTATTGTGGAAGTAAATTTAGACAAATTATACAAAGGGCAAACGCACTTTAAAGAGATTACAGAATTACTTTACGATACAGATATGGGGTTCAAATATGCAGGAAACTTAAATCAATCCTGTGCTGATGATGGGCATGTGATATTCATTGATGCGGTATTTGTAAGGTGATCAGGAGGTTATGAGTATGAATGAGGAAATTTATGATTTACTTAGAACAGCACTAGAGAAATCGCAAGGTAGTAGAATTCAAAGAATTCAAAAGCAGCCTATAAAATTATTATTTTCAAAAATACTAGAACAGATTGCACTTATTAGCCACAAGGCCTTCAAGATAAATATAACAACTTTTTGGGGTGAGAAAATGCTGGTTATTATTCCTGAGACTGTTTCAGGTAGTTTATGTCGCTATGGTTTCTTTGAGGAAGGTTTAACGAAAATGATTTTGGATTATTTAAAACCTGGTATGACCTTTTTTGATATAGGAGCACATTTTGGCTATTACACTTTGCTTGGTTCTTTTATTGTGGGACATGAAGGGAAGGTTCATGCTTTTGATCCTACTCCGAGCACTTTTGATATATTAGAAACCAATAGTTCAAAAAAACCTAATGTAGTTATAAATAATCTTGCAGTAGCCTCAAAAAGAAATAAGATTTTAATAAATGATTATGGAGTAAGATATTCATCATTTAATTCAGTTTATAATGCTAGATTACCCAAAAATATTATCTCCAAATTGAATACTAAAAGATATGAAATTCAAGCAATTTCGATCGATGAATATGTAGAAGACAAGAATCTCAAACCAGATTTTATCAAAATAGACGCAGAAAGTTCTGAATATGAAATTCTTCTCGGAATGGAGCATACTATAGATAAATTTCATCCTATTATAACAGTTGAAGTGGGTGATTATAATATTGAAGGTGTTACAATGAGTAAAAACTTAATAGAATTTCTCATAAACAAAGGATATAAGCCTTATGAATTCAAAGATGGGAAAAGCCTTCCGCATGCACTTAAAGACACTTATACCTATGAAAATATACTTTTTATACAAAAGGAATAGATAATGCAGAAGCGCAGGGTTTTCATAAATGCTATCATGTCGTTAGTTCAGATTGTTCTTGTCAGTGGAGTATTATTTTTCTTATACAGATTTCTCCTGAAAACAATTGGTGTGGAGCAGTTGGGAATCTGGTCTTTAGTTCTTGCAACTACCTCTGTAACTCAGGTTGCAAACCTTGGATTATCAGGAAGTGTAGTAAAATTTGTTGCAAAGTATGTGGCTCGGGATGAAGACAGGAATGTTTCAGGAGTAATTCAAACAGCGGTAATCTCTCTGGCTGTAATAATTGGTATTGTCCTTATTATAGGCTATCCTTTGATTAAATGGGTGCTTGGTCTGGTTGTGCCTCCAAATTCCCTTGAATATTCCCTCAGGATTTTACCATTTGCACTTTTCAGTTTATGGCTAACAATGATTACAAGTGTCTTTCAGTCAGGGCTTGATGGATTCCAAAGAATTTATATACGAAACCTTCTCATGATGATTAGTTCAGTATTTTATGCTATTCTATGCTTTATTTTTGCTCCGAAATATGGATTAATTGGTCTAGCATACGCACAGGTTATGAATAATTCTGTAGTCCTGCTGGTTAGCTGGATTTTAATTAAAAGATTTCTGCCAGTGCTTCCCGTTATTCCTTATCAATGGAGCAGGAATCTATTTAAAGAAATCATTTCCTATGGAATAAACTTTCAAGCAATTTCTGTAACTCAAATGCTTTACGACCCGGTTACAAAGGCACTCTTGAGTAAATTCGGCGGGCTTTCTATGGTAGGTTATTATGAGATGGCAAACAGAATGATTCAGCAATTCCGCGCTCTTATTGTCTCTGCTAATCAGGTGCTTGTTCCTGTTATTGCAGATTTGCAGGAAAAAACCCCAGATAGAATACGCTCTGTTTATTTAACCAACTATAATTTACTTTTTTATCTATCATTACCACTTTATACACTGATTATTATCAGCACACCCCTTATATCAGAGATATGGATTGGGCATTATGAAAGAATATTTATAATTTTTGGCACATTGCTTGCTGTTGGTTGGTTTTTGAATACATTAGCCAGCCCCTCTTACTTTGCAAATCTTGGAACAGGGGACCTTCGCTGGAATGTTATGGGACACATTGCAATTGGAATTTTAAATGCAGGATTGGGGATTATCTTCGGTGTACTTTTTAACGGATTTGGTGTGGTTGTTGCCTGGGTCATTGCCCTGTCCCTTGGTAGTGGTGTGATTTATGTTGCCTATCATCTCGCTAATAAAATTCCTTTAAGCGAGTTGTTTCCTCAGGATAGCAGGCAAATGTTTTTCTTTTACATAATAATTTTGCTGATTTCTTTGCTTATTCAACTTGGATTTAATCATATTTTTAGGACAGTTGTTATGAATACTATTATAATTTTATTAGCTTCGTTATTTATTTTTATTCCCTTCTGGCTCCACCCAATGCGAAAGCGGTTGATGGGATGGGTGAGTGAGTTACTCGTAAACAGGAGTGTGAGCTAAAATGAAAAAATTCACCTCGCAGGAAGTTAAAGAATTCGTCTCAAAGCCAATGTTTGATGAGAAGGTAATTCTGAAAAAAGATCCATCCTGGCCCAAAATCTCTATCTCGCATTGTCTAAAAAAATGCCTACCCTTTTGTATCACTTAACTGAGCGCGTACACTGTAGATTTCAACCGAATGATATCTTTCTTGGTCATCCGTACTTTCCTCACACTGAAGGGAGGCATGGTGTTACTGAATTGGCTCTCAAAGAGAACATTCGGCCCAGAAAAGTAGCCCTTATCAGCCCTCTGCACTGTGATGTAAAGATCAAGACTGATCACATTAATAAAGAGTTCTTAGATGATGTCGACAAGTTGTTGTCATCGACTGATATACTCTTTGCCATTATGGGCGAATATTGGTGGGATCAGTGGGATTCGTCTCCTTATGCACACTGGAAATCAAAAATGGTTCGATTGGATATGGCTGTTGATGCACAAAGATACCCGCGAATAAAAAAGTCATTTAATCCAGCAGGCAAAAGAGGATATTTCTATGTTGGTAACAGCAGCGATCCTCGCAAAGGAGTTGACTTTTTAAGTCGTCTCATGAACCAGTTTGGCGATTACCCGAAAGGCTGGATTGGTTCAGGCCCGGATATCCCAAACGTGCCCAGAATATCAGATAGTCGTCAACTTACCCCGGAATTTATGACGGAAGTACGAAAACAATACGATTTTTTTATAAGTCCAGCCAAGGCAGATCCAAACCCAACGACAATTCTAGAAAGTATGGCTTGGGGCTTTCCTGTAGCTTGTACACCTAAATCTGGTTATTATAAAAAAGATTATAGGAAAAATATTTATTTGGATGATATTGCCGGGAGCGTAGCTGTGTTAAATGAATTGCAATATGCCGATGAGCAAAAATTGATGTCAATGGCTGATAAAGCAAGAGAGGTAGTGGTTGCTGATTACAGCTGGGATAAGTTTACGTCAACTGTTATTCACCATCTCGGAATATAACTGCACCGTGAAATATGGTTGCAGCTATTGAGTCATATTCAATTTGCATCATGATGGGTAAGAGCGGTGTGAATGTAATGCCAGGAGAATTATCGGTAAGCCATATTTTTATGCCATCAGAATGAGAGAAGTTCAGTGCGGAAATCGATGCTAATATTTTTTATGAAACGGGATAGATTTAAGAAAACATGAACCCCTTTAAAAATATCCTATCCGTATTAGTTTGGATTGCAAGTCTCATTATGATTTTTGAAGTTGAGATCAGGAGCATCGGCCATTTAGAAACGGAACCCGTTCACGCAATAGGGTTATTACCCCACGTTTGGTTATCTGATGTAGGTTTGATCTTGCCTATTTTCTTTGCATTTTTAATGGGAAAGTTTGAATCAATGTTTTTGAAAAACAAAATAATGATCTTCTTGATAGTATCTTTTTTGTATGGCATCATAATTTTCTTTGCAAGGAATAATTCATTTTATATGTTCGGGCAAGACTTACGTGTTTTTCTTGCGTTATTTACTGGATTAAGCATGGGAGCAATATTTCCAAACAGGCAAAAAACAATTGCGGCAGGTTTAACGTTAACATCTGCTTCAGCAATTTTTATAGCAACGGTAATACTGTTTGCACTGCCAAGAGCAGACTTTATGCATTTCTTTGCGAGAACAACCCATCCATCCGCATTTATATTGCTTGGATTGTCAATAGTATTTACCGGCCCCTCCATGATTTTTTCAATTCTGGTTCGTAATCGTAAATTGATTGCTATCTCATGGCTTAATGCGGGGATGTTGCTTATCATCTCCATTTTAATTATGCAGACTCGATCGCAGTCTATAGCCGTTGCACTTGGCATCATTGTTGCTATAATGACAACGTTTATTCTTTCCTCTTATTTCAATCAAAGCTCAAAAAAAAGGAAGCCGCTAAAAATGGCGTGGAAAGTAATAGTCATCTTTCTTATATTCATCATAGCTACCCTTTATGTGGGGAGTGATAATTTGGAACCTTTTCTGTTAAGAATGCAGAGTGCTTTTACATTTCAAACAGATGTTGGAATTGCTCTTCGATTGGAAGAAGTGCCGGCTGTCTTTGGACCAATGAATTTATTTGATCATATTATTGGAATGGGATTTAACCCTGTTTCGCCCTTAATAGATTGGAGGGGAAATCCTTATAACACTATGCATCCTGGGATTTTGAATATATGGTGGCGGTTGGGATTTCCAATTTTCTTGGTGGTGGTTTATTTGTTTATACAATTACTGATAAAATTTTTTAAGAGTCTCAAATATCTTTACTCCCGATCTTTATGGAATAAGGTTAATAATGAAACATTTGCAACTATAATATGTGCTCCAGGGGTAATTACGCTTTTTGTTATTGCATGTATGTCAGGCGGCTGGTCAAGTTCAACGATGATTCCTTTGGGGATATTATGGGGGATATATAGAAAAATGGCTATGGGTTATGCGCAACAAAAAAGGTTATCACCCTTTTAACATCTATTTTGATCTTTGGTTAATCGAGAAGGCCGCTTTTCCTATCAAATGTGCATGTTCGTCTCTCTCAAAATAAACATACGGTTTTTCTTTTCCAGGATTATAGCCAGTGCAGATCTCAACCCTACAGAAATAAATCTCGCCTATATTGAGCGAGGTGTAATTCATAAAAGCATATTTATTGTTGGGCTATTAAGAACATACTTAAAATGTATTTTCCCAAAATAACTATAATAGCGGCAGTTTTTAATGGATCGGTTACATTGTCACGATGCATAAAAAGTATATATTCACAATCATATTTAAATAAAGAACTCATAATAATAGATGGCGGCTCAACAGATGATACGGTAAAGATAATCGAAGATAATTCTCATCAAATTGCATATTGGGAATCTAAGCCGGACAGGGGGATTTATCATGCTTGGAACAAGGCTTTGTTTCACGCCAAGGGTGAATGGATATGCTTCTTGGGCTCGGATGACTATTTTTGGAAAGAGGATGTTTTGGAGAAGATGATTCCCGCGCTCCGGATTGCTGAAAAGAACGATATCAGATTGGTCTATGGCCGGGTTGCATCCATTAACAAGATGGGTGAAGTTCAAAATATTTTAGGCATGCCATGGGAAAAGGCAAAGAGCATATTATCACACCAAATGCCCCCACATCCCGGGTTACTGCATCACGCACACATTTTTAGAGACCATGGTCTATTTGATGAATCCTTTCGAATTGCAGGTGATTATGAACTTCTCTTGAGAGAACTGAGGACGAGAGATGCCATGTTTGTACCGGAGGTTATAGTAGTCGGGATTCAATATGGAGGTGTGAGTTGTAATATTGGGAATCTCCTGCAACTCATTACTGAAGACATAGCAGCCAGAAAAAAACATGGATTGAATCTCATAACAACTCCAGTAATAAAATACTACACAGCGTTGCTCTATAACTCGATTTTTTATTAGATATGTTGACGCAGTCGCCGGAGTAGAATTCGCATGAAATTTTCATTTGTTATACCAACGGTTGACCGTGAATTAGAATTACAAGATTGTATTTTGTCGATAGACAGAGCATATGATTGCATGAAGAGTTCCGATATAAGTATAGAAATAATAGTTGTTTATAATGGTGCAGATAAAAACACTTCGTCTTTAAATATCCAATATCCTAATTTTACACATGTCTATCACATAAATGAAAAAGGTACTTCCAGAGCAAGGAATTTCGGAATAGTTAAAAGTACAGGTGAATATTTGATCTTTATAGATGATGATGCAACGATTTCAAAGGAATTTTTATATGTATTGTCTAATAATATACTAAATAAACAAGAAACAAAAGTGTTCTACGGAAGGCTTCTAAATCCTTTGAATAATGATCCATTTTCAGGCATTTATGAAATGACTGAAAGTAAATATTTGGGTTATTTTGATTATCGCTATTCTGGAGGAACGTCACTTGCGTTAAAAAGAAGCGTCTTTGATAAGATTGGATTGTATGATGAAAAGTTTGGCCCTGGAGGGAAATATCCTGCTGCTGAGGAGAGCGATCTGTTCTTTAAAATGTTACGATCTGGAGAGAAAATATTATACCTTCCAGAATTAGTCATATTCCATCCTGTTTCAAGAGACACTCCTTATGATAAGGTTTATAATTATTCTTATGCGATAGGAGCAATGCTGATGAAGCAGATGCTTTGCGACCCAAAGAAAATATTGTTTTACTTTTTAATAATTATAATGATGACTTTTAAGAGCGGTATTCGAGCGTTACAGAATATTTTGTTACCTGAAACGATAAAAGAAAAAAACAAAAGATTTCAGTATTATTCAGCTTTTACTGGTACACTTAAGGGCGTTATTGATTATGCGATAAATGGATGAATAGGCACCGGTGATAAGGTTTGTTTGGGAAGGGTACAAAAAATAAAAATGAAAAATGCTATAGGTCATATTCGTGCCGTCTGTTCATGTGATTGTATCATGGCAACCTAAATAAGCGAGGATAAAAATGTACAAAGAAATTGAAAAATGCAGGATTTGCGGAAATAAAGATTTAATTACGATTATTGATCTTGGTAATCAGGTTTTAACTGGAGTTTTTCCTAAATCAAAAACAGCGAATATTACCTCGGGTCCATTAGAATTAGTAAAATGCCGTGAAGATAAGGGCAGAAACACCTGCGGTCTTGTACAATTGAAACACTCTTATGCTCATAATGAAATGTATGGCGAAAACTATGGATACAGATCGGGTCTTAACAAATCTATGATTAACCATCTTTACGAGAAGGTTAAAAAAATACAGGCGTTTATTCAATTGACACGTGAGGATTTGATAATTGATATTGGCAGTAATGACAGCACATTACTTCAGGCTTATCGGCAAGATGGTCTTTTGCTTGTAGGTATTGATCCGTCCGGGGAGAAATTCAAAAAGTATTATCCCGAGCACATGCACCTAATTCCTGATTTTTTTTCAGCAGAATCCGTGAGGAAAAACTTTGGAAATAGGAAAGCAAAAGTTGTTACAGCTATTGCGATGTTTTATGATTTGGAATCTCCAGTGGATTTTGCAAGACAAATAAATGATATTTTAGCAGATGATGGTATATGGGTTTTTGAACAAAGTTATTTGCCTACCATGTTAGAAATGAACGCATATGATACTATTTGTCATGAGCACCTAGAGTATTATTGCTTGAAACAAATTAAATGGATAACGGATGAGATAGGTTTGAAGATCATCGATATCGAGTTTAATAAAGTAAACGGAGGAAGTTTTTCTATTATTGCTGCTAAACCAAATTCACCATTTGATGAAAACACCGAACTTATTGAAAAGGTTTTATTAGAGGAAAGCCAAAGAGGTTTGAACACACTAATACCATATGAAAAATTTAAACAAAGGGTTTTAAATCACCCCGCCGAAATGCATGAATTTATTAAAAAAACAAAAGATGAAAATAAGAAAATATTCGGTTATGGTGCGTCAACTAAAGGAAATGTAATCTTGCAGTTTTGCGATATATCCGAAAAAGACATCCACTGTATTGCAGAGATAAATTCAGATAAGTTTGGCTCCTATACTCCAGGAACGAATATACCAATTGTTTCAGAAGAAGAAGCAAAAAATATGAAACCGGATTACTTTATGGTACTGCCATGGCATTTTCGGGATAATATCATAGAAAGGGAGGAAAATTATTTAAGGTCAGGAGGGAAGCTGTTATTCCCCTTACCCTTTTTAGAAGTAGTATAAGATGAAAAAGGCAATTATTGTCGGTTACAACGGACAAGACGGAAAACTGCTAAACAGTTACTTGCTCAAGAAGGATTATAGAATTGTTGGTATTGGCAAAAATATTACCATATGTCCCGACGGATTCCTTATTGACCCAGTTGACATCAAAAACTCCCAAGAAGTTTTCCAACTGATAAAGGAATTCAAGCCGAACGAGATTTATCATTTAGCAGCTTTCCATCATTCATCGGAAGAAAATCCCATTGGCAATATCGATTTGTTTCAGCAAAGCTTTGCTATTCATGTATCAGCATTAGTCAATTTCCTTGAAGGGATAAAACAATATTCACCCGAGACGAGAATTTTTTATGCTGCCTCTTCTCATATCTTCGGTGAACCGAGTAGTGAAATTCAGAATGAAGATACTGCGATAAATCCAAATTCTTTCTATGGTATCACCAAGGCTGCAGGACTTTTTTCATGCCGTTTATACAGGAATAATCATTCAATCTTCGCATCGACCGGTATTCTATATAACCATGAATCTTCATTGCGTAGCGAAACATTTATATCAAAAAAAATTATTACCAGTGCGATCAATATCAAAAGAAAAAAGCAGGAAAAGCTAGTAATAGGCGACCTCAATGCTGAAATAGACTGGGGTTATGCACCAGACTATGTTGACGCAATGCATAGAATCATTAACTGCGAAATAGCTGATGATTTTATCGTTGCTACCGGGAAAAAGCATAAAGTGATTGATTTTGTAAAAACAACCTTTGAATATCTGAACTTAGACTGGGGGCGATATGTGGAAGAGGACAGGTCAATTATCACGAAAAAAAATTATTGTTGTATTGGGAATCCACAAAAATTAATGGATACAACAGGCTGGACGCCATCTGTGGATTTTAGAGAAATGATAAAACTACTCCTGGCTGATGAAGGCGCCTACTATAAATAGGAAACAAGATTCGCCACGCTATATAGCAAGAATCATACAAATGAAAGTTGCTTGACATGAAAAACTCTTTACCAAATATAAAGCTCTCTATATGCATCCCTACTTATAACCGTGCGCAGTTTATTGGTGAAACCATCCAAAGTGTTGTTTCCCAGGCTGGCAATAATGTCGAAATTATAATTGTTGATGGTGCATCGACTGACAACACGGCAGAAATTGTAAATGGTTTCAAGCAAAATTTCAGTAATATAGTCTATTACTGTGGCGAGAAAAACATGGGTGTTGACAGGGATATGGCGAGAACCATTGAGCTTTCTCATGGCGAGTATTGCTGGTTACTTTCTGACGATGACTTGCTTAAACCCGGGGCAATCAACAGAATATTGGATGAAATAGGGTCAAGATATGAAATATATTTATGCAATGTAACTGCATGCAACTTAACTATGAATCCAAGACACGATAGATATTGGCTTTCAAGGGTGGTAAGGGATAGAGTTTTCAATCTTCACGAAAAAAAGGATTTTATGGAATACTGCAACAATGCTGATTCGATCGGTGCGTTATTTAGCTATATGAGTTCGGTTGTTTTACGGCGTGAAGAGTGGAATAAAACCGGATATAATTATGATTTTGACGGATCGGCATATGCTCTTGCTGCCTCTCTTTTTTCTTTTAGAAAGAGAAAATGCAGATTAAAATATATAAAAGAATCACTTATAAAATGTCGCATGGATAATGATAGCTTTTCAAGTCAAGGCTTAGTAAAAAGATTGTTGCTTGATTTCAATGGTTATCTAAAGTTGGCTGATAAATACTTTACCGATGACAAGCATGAGAGAAATGCTTTTTTAAAGGTAATGACACGCACACACTGCTGGTACACAATCGTGAACGTCACATCTTTTATCGACAATATAGAAGCATGGCATGAATTTAGGGGGAAATTGCTTGCATTTGGGTATGGCCCTAGACTGATTGCATTTTGTTATGCTTTAGGACGCTATAAAAAACTTGTATCTTTGGCCGTAAAAATGAAACGAAAGCTAGTCCGGAGTGATTTTTATCTGTGGATACAGAATATTTCAGAATTGTCGTTACATAATAGAGGAAGAAAATAATAAATAGAATATTAAAGAAAATATCAAAAGCTTTCCGGCTTGCAACAAAGGATCATCGATTGTTCTATCAACATTGCATACCTTACATTAATTCCCCCCCCCTCCCCCCAACTGTTTTCCACATAGGCGCTTGCGGATTTTCGCAAGGGCCTGCGCAGCGAACACGCTGTGCTAATGATGCCCCGTGGCATGCCTTGCAGTTCACTTGAAGGAAAAGGTGGTCTGGGTTCTTAGGACAGGAAACAGGGATGACCATAAAATCAAACTAAAGGGGATTCTAAATTACCTCATGAAAATAGGAATAAATGCGCTGTTTTGGCGCCCGGACGGCATGGGTGGCACCCAAACCTATTTCCTGAATTTAGTCAATGCGTTGCTCAAAATTTGCCCTGAGCATGAACTTTGCGTATTCTTGAAAGCCGATGGCGCCGCAAATTTCCGTTTGCCTCGCCAAGGCTTAAAATCATACGCTGTTTTATTCCTGGTAAATTGCCATCCCTTCGTTTGATATGGCAGTATCTGGCGCTGCCTTATTATGCCAAGAGGGAGAAATTGGATGTGCTCCATTCTTTAGGCTATCTTTCCCCAATCATGCCGAATATTCCATGTGTAGTGACTGCGCTGGATATGATTCATTATGTTCGCCCCAGGGAAATAGAGTTTTCCAAGCAGTTGTTGTGGAGAACTTTATTCCCGCTTTCCCTCAGGACCGTAAATCGCATTATTACGATTTCACAGAGCGTTGGCCAAGAAATTTGTGCGTATTTTCCCTGGACGACTTCTAAGGTGATTCCCATCCATCTTGGGGTTGATCACGAGTTATTCAGACTTCCTGACTGCCGTAAAGATGCTTGCGACACCCCCTTTGTGCTTGCTGTTGCGTCAATTCAGCCGCATAAGAATCTGGATGGCCTGATAAAGGCCTTTGCTAAGGTCAGACAACAGTTACCGTATACTCATTTGGTCTTGGTAGGGATGAAAACCCCAACCTATGAAAAACTGCTCAAGCTTGCAGAAGGTCTTTTTATTGCTGATGCAATAGAATTTACTGGACGTATTTCAGATCAGGCACTTGTTAAGTTATATCAAGAGGCGACCGTAATGGTTTTCCCTTCACTTTATGAAGGTTTTGGCCTGCCGATATTGGAAGCTATGGCTTGTGGTTGTCCTGTGATTGCATCTGATTGCGCTGTTTTCCGTGAGGTAGCAGGCGATGCATCTCTCCTTGTTAATCATGAGGACCCTGACGGGTTGGCGATTGCTATAGTTAAAGTAATAAACAATGAGGCCATACGAAGTTCTCTAATTGAACGAGGTTTGCAGCATGTTAAAGCTTATACTTGGGAAAAGACGGCAGAAAAGACAGCCTTCGTTTATCAGGATGCGTGTCTAAAATAAAACGCATGAGTGGAAATCGCCGGATGGCATGTGAGCAAAATAAATAGAGGATATGAGGATATGAAGAAATATTTAATTACAGGATTTTCAGGTTTTGTCAGTCGTCATTTTATCGAATATCTCGAAAAAAATGAGATAACTGCGTTGATCAAAGGCTTGGATATTCATAATCCTGAGTTTAATAGAGAATCATTTAAATTCATAAAATATGATTTTGAAAAAATCGATCTTCTTGACAAAGGTAGAGTAGAAAATATTATTTTTGAATTTCAACCCGATTATATATTACATCTTGCCTCATCCAGCAGCGTTGCATTTAGCTGGAAAGAACCTATTCTAAGTTTTCAAAATAATACAAATATATTTTTAAATTTATTAGATACAGTCAAAAAGTTAAATTTATCTACTCGAATACTATCCGTTGGTTCTTCTGAAGAATATGGTGACGTCAAAGAGACGGATTTGCCACTGACCGAAGATCATCCTTTAAAACCTGTTAGTCCGTATGCCGTGGCCCGGGTCTCCCAAGAACTGCTGTCGCAAATATATACTAACGGTTATGATCTCGATATAATCATGACAAGGTCGTTTAATCATATTGGTCCGTTTCAAAAAGATATTTTTGTAGTATCCTCTTTCGTTAAGCAACTACTTGAAATCAGCAATAACGCAGAAAAAAGGAGCGAGTTAATTACGGGTGACATAAATATAGTCAGGGACTTCACCGATGTGAGAGATGTTGTTTCTGCATATTATTTGTTACTTAATAAGGGTGAAAAAGGAGAGATATATAACGTATGTAGTGGTTTTGGTATTTCATTAGAAAATATAATTCAAATTATTAGTAAATATTTAGGCATAGAGGTAATTATTAAAGTAGATCCAAAACGCATCCGTCCGCAAGATAATAAGTTGATTGTTGGTTCTAATAAGAAATTAAAAGACCTAGGATGGAATCGGAAATATCTGCTTGAAGATACGCTAAAAGATATAATTGATTATTGGAAGTTTAAGGCTTTCCCCATTGTTAAGTCATAAGAATGTTTAACTGAAATTAGAAGAAATTATGTTGGTAATTAATGCTCGCTTTTTGACACAGAAAATTACAGGAGTTCAGCGATATGCCATCGAGCTGTCGAAAGAACTTAAAAAAATAACTCCATGTATAAAATTTATAACCCCTCGAAATGTCCTACACCATGTGCTTGCAGAAGAATTAGGGGCAGAAAGATATGGGATATTAACAGGTCACCTCTGGGAACAGATTGAGTTATTAGGTTATTTAAGAGAACACAATAACCCCTTATTGTTAAATTTTTCTGGATTATCCCCTTTATTATACAGAAATAAAATTACTACTATTTTTGATCTATCTTTCTTACGGCATCCAGAGTGGTTTTCAAAAGAATATTATTATTTTTATAAAACTCTGTTGCCATGGTCGATTAAATATTCTGTTGCGTTAATAACTATTAGTAATTATGCCAAAAAAGAGATCAACGAATTGCTACAAGTTCCTATGGATAAAATGCATGTTGTATATTGTTCAGTCTCAGAAATATTTAGAAATGCAGCAAATGAAGTAAAGTTAGGAAAACGATATGCATTAAGTGTGTCATCAATAGACCCACGTAAGAATTTCAAAAATCTGATTCTGGCCTTTAATCGTTTAGATATAGAAGACTTAGAATTAATTATTGTAGGCTCGGAGCATAGTGTATTTAAAAATCAGGACCTTAAAAAAGTTATTCAGTCAAATAAGCATACACATTTTACCGGCTACCTTTCTGATGATGAATTGGCACAGCTATATAAAAATGCAATGCTATTTATTTATGCTTCATTATATGAAGGCTTCGGAATTCCCCCTTTAGAAGCGATGGCGTTTGGTTGTCCAACTATCGTCTCAAACATAACAAGTTTGCCAGAGGTTTGTGGCGATGCTGCATACTATATTGATCCTTATGACATAAATGATATTGCAAAGGGCATGAAGGAAGTTTTGGAAAATGATGATCTTCGAAGCAATTTAATAAATAAGGGTTATGACCGCGTCAAGCTCTTTAGTTGGGAAAAATCGGCAATGAAAATAATGGAGGTAATAAAGAAATATGCGGTATAAGAGGCAAGTTAATGGGACCACTATTATGAGGTATATGTTCCCATGAAAATACTTCTAATTGGTAAATATAATCCGCCCGCAGTTGGGGGCATTGAAAGTGTTGTTTATGAAATAACAGAAGGATTGAATGAACAACAAGTAGAATGTGATGGGCTCAACCCAACGACACATTAGCCATTAATGCGCAATTAATTATGATGACCTCGTCAAAAGTCGCGTGACCTGCCGATTTCGGGTTGTGTGAAAAAAACGACCTCCGTATTTGCCCTACAATCGACTTTTTCATGTTTGTGAAGGGTTTGATGACCCCTGAAAAAATCGCTTTTTGTGAATCAGTGACTTTTGACGAGACCATCAATTATGACGCTATGTATAACTGAAACGAGAGACCTTTGAATCTAAGCAAATTTTGGAAAATTCAAACGTCTCGGAGAAAGATTTTAGGTTGGGAACCGACGGTGTCTTTTAAAGAATTAGTCCAGATTATGGTTGTGGCTGACCTCAATCTGCGATGAATTTGGGAGCTTGTAATGAAAGTACTGAATGTCGTTAAATACTACTATCCATCTGTTGGCGGAATGGAAACTTATGTCAGACAGCTCTGCAGTGGTATGCGTATGCAGGGAATTGATTCAAGCATAATAACAATCAACAACATTGCGCGTATCGAAACAGCGCGTGAAATAATCGACCAAGTTCCAGTGCTGCGTGTAGCTTGCCAATTTAGGCTTTTTAGTCAACCCGTAAGCTTATCTTTCGGGCATGTGATGAAGGATCTAATTTCGGAGACTGACTTAGTGCACTTACACTGTCCATTTCCAAACGCCGAGATGCTAAGCAATTCTTTTACCTCAAAACCACTGGTTGTGACCTGGTGTGTGGATCCGGCCAATACACGCTGGAGAAAACTATTCCCTCTTTTACGTCCGTCCCTGGTTCGCGTTCTTGAAATAGCGCGTAAAATCATTTTGATAGGACCCAACTTGCTCGAACATTCTCCCACATTGCAGCCGTACCAGCACAAGTGCGACGTCATTCCATTGGCCTACTCACATGTTAAGGGAGCTGAGACTATATCAACAGTGCGGAAGCTTAATCAGGCGAAACCCACCATTCTCTTTGTCGGTAAGCTTCGAAAATACAAAGGGGTTGAGTATCTAATCCGTGCCATACAACATTTACCGGAAGTACTACTACGCGTTGTTGGTAATGGCGAAGAGTTGAGTAATTTAAGACAACTCACCCAAAAGCTGGGAATTGATTCGCGGGTGTACTTTTTAGTAAACGTTCCGAATGAACATCTCCCCGTAGAGTATAAGAAGGCCGATCTTTTTGTACTACCTTCAATCGATGCCAGCGAAGCTTTCGGCATTGTTCAGGCCGAAGCCATGTCTTATGGATTACCAGTGATTAACACCAATTTACCGTCAAGCGTGCCGCATGTGAGTTTGAATGGCGTAACCGGCATAACAGTCCCATCCAGTGACCCAGTTGCTTTGGCTGCTGCTATTAAAAGACTATGTGACGAGCCTATCTTTTATGAAAATTGTTCACGTAATGCTCTCCAGCGCGCCAAGCTTTTCACCGAAGAAAACATGATAGAGAAGTATGCTGCGGTTTATAGGGAATGTGTTTGAGAGTCTTAGCGAAAAGGAACTATAATGTTTCTGAATCTGTATACTCTCCAATAGGATAGCTCTAAGCACTATTTAATAAGCCTCGGGCTTATTAATATCATGGAAAGACAGCTTGATCAACCCTTTGGTTTTGGCCTATAAAATAGAAAGAAGGGAGGATCATGATGTGATTTTCGCAACATCATCTCGTCTTTTTACGGCTTTTTTAGGTGCATTAATTGGCAAAATGAAAGGTGTACATTTGTATCTTGATATAAGGGGTATATTTACGGATACGATGAAATCGCTTCTTTCACCTCCGATTTCCTGGATGGTTTTACCGATTTTTTTTCTTGTGGAAAAATTTACAGTTTCGACAGTCGATAAGGTGAACCTCATTTCTGAGGGATTTCGTGGATATTTTCGAAATATTGCTCCTGAAAAAGATTTCTCATTCTTCACAAATGGGATTGATGAAGAGTTTCTAGGAATTTCATTTGACAAGGAGATCACTACTCAAGAAAAAATCATTACATATGCGGGGAATATTGGTAAAGGTCAAGGACTTGAAAAAATAATTCCGCTTATAGCTAAAATGACGGAAAATGAAAATGAGTTTTGGGTTATAGGTGATGGTGGTATGCGCTGTGTATTAGGGGATGCTCTTAAGAAACAGAGTGTGACCAATGTTTTTCTGTATGACCCTGTGGAGCGTGAAGATTTGATACGGTTCTATAGACAAAGTGATTATCTGTTTATGCACCTTAACGATTGTGCCGCTTTTGAAAAAGTACTGCCATCGAAGATTTTTGAGTATGCAGCTACTAATAAACCCATAATTGCAGGTGTTAGTGGATTTGCAAGAAAATTTGTCAGTGCGAACGTTGAAAATGCAGCAGTATTTGACCCTTGTGATCCTGAAGATTTTTTACGGAAATTTAAGTCATTGGGAAATGAAGGGAAAAAGAGAGACCAGTTTGTCAAACCAAATAGTAGCACCGTTATTATGCGGCAAATGGCGCAAGATTTTATGGGTGTTATGTTTTAGGTTTTAATTGGCTGACAGCGATGCGGAAATTGAAAATTCTTATTACCGGGGCCGATGGTTTTATCGGGAGCGCATTGTGCAGTAGATTATTATCCGATAATAAAGTGATCGGGGTTGATATTACAGACGGAAATTTTGACAATGAAAAGATTGACTTGGAACAGGCGGACCCGCCCGCCTCGCCTGAGCGAGAGCGATGGCGGGCAGGCCTGACCGATTCGGATTCTGTGGCCGCCGTTTGCGAAAAGTATTCTCCGGATGTGGTTATACACTGTGCCGGCATCGCACACCAGAAGATTGGAACGGTAGATTCTGCTACTTATATGCGAGTTAACAGTGATGATTGATACGTCTTACCCATTTTAGCTCAAGGCTTGTCCGCCGGTAGTGTGGCGGGTTTACCCGCCGTCAGTGTGGCGGGTCGGAGATCCGCTGTTATTTTGGAGGGCCCCAGTTAAATAGGCTGCGCCCCGGTTGAATAGGCCCGCCCAGTGGAATCCCCTTTGGGGTGCTCCTGGGGGAGC
>Ga0114919_10001201_pt1 | contig 20811 bp, 42 predicted proteins | sample BlataG_FD_88682 | JGI IMG/M metagenome (GOLD analysis project Ga0114919, IMG submission 88682) | Deep subsurface microbial communities from Black Sea to uncover new lineages of life (NeLLi) - Black_00105 metaG | ecosystem: Environmental > Aquatic > Marine > Oceanic > Sediment | place: Atlantic... | reverse complement strand
TGGGCTGATAACTCAATTGGCTAGAGTATTACACTTTTAATGTAAAAGTTCCGGGTTCGAGTCCCGGTCAGCCTATTAAAAAATAAGTGAAGGAAAATGGAAATAATAAAAGTGAAAAACATAAAAATCATATCTGATTCTATGGTTGAATGTGCAAAAAAATGTAGGAAGAGTTTCCTGAATTAAAAAAAAATAAGTCGAATGTCCATTTAATGAAAGGAAAATAAAAATGGCAGAGTCAAATACGACAGTAGTAAGAGGTGGCGGCGGTGTTGGTTTGTGTGGATTAGTTTTCATCGTGTTCCTTATTCTTAAATTGGCCGAAATTGGACAGGTTGCCCATTGGAGTTGGTGGTGGGTTACGGCACCATTGTGGATGCCTGTTTGTTTGCTTTTGGGAATTCTCGTAGTTATTCTTGTTTTGGCAATTATTGTTTGGATTGTTAAGATATTTGTTGGGAAATAACTTAATACGGAAGATATTGAGGTCCCGAATTTTTCGGCAAAAAATAAAAAGTAGAAAAGCAGAATAGGAAGAACGATCAAGTGAAACCCCAAAATAATCTACAAAACTACGATTACTGTCACTGTTTTGAGTGATAGTCTCTACAATTTGATAGATTTAGAAACATTGGATGCAGTTGATGCAATTCTTGCACAGAATTCTGATCCCGAATTTTTTGGTATAGACGAAAAAGGAAATGAGATATGACAACAGTGAGACTTGAAAATTGGTTATTTGTGATGGGTGCGAATTCCGAATATGCTTCACCTGAACAATATTTCCCTCGTTTTCATGGAGAAGTATATGGACATCCAGATCACAAAGATGGAAATCCTATTTCAACTTCTGTTATTATCGGCTATGACGAAGAGACTAATGAGTTTATATGTCAGTCTCGACGATATACTCTTGGAGCAGTAGATGTAAAGTATGATAAGAAGTTCCCCGGATCAAAAGAAAAACTGGTTGAGTCCGCAAAGAGACTGAATGATAGGAAATAAAAATGGAAAAAATGGAAAAAGGTGATGTTGTAATTCGGATTATGACAAGGATACCACATCCGAATCATATTAAAAATATGGCTCTGGATATGAGCCATAAAGTTATTTTTACATGGTTTGATTCAATATTCCATGTGAATATTAATCTGACTGTCGAAGAAGAAATACGATTGGGTGTTCTTCAAAGTTCAACATCCTCTATACTGCTTGAAAATATCTTAAAAAGAAAAAATGATGATTGAAACGCAAAATGTGCGAAAAATGGGATTTCCTGCACAATCAACATCCCTTTTCTGAATGAAAGTCCCGAGTAAAGGAAAAATAATGAATAATGAACAAGTTTGGTCTGAACAAGTTCGGTCTTTGGTTATGCGGACTATTCCTTATGCTGACCAAATTACACACATAGAACTACATAAAGATGGAATTCGTTTTACGTGGAAAAAAAATAGATTTCAAGTCATTTATATTTCTAATAATATCTATGTTGATGAGATGATTGATGGAGTTTTCCTGTATGGTGCGACTTCTATTTTGCTTCAGCAACTACTCAGGTTGTCAGGTTGTCAGGTCCCGAGTAAAGGAAAATCTGCCATAATATTGAAAGGTAATATCATGACAAAGAAAACAAACATCGCAAAGAGAATGGCAGGGGCAATGAGAAATGCCGCTATTGCTTCCGGCAATCATAATACCCTATTCACCCGTGTCGCTGATGATACAGTGAAACAAAAAAATCGCAAAGACAGAAGAAACTCGAAGAAGAAACTCAGTAAACACGAAGGATAAAAAAATGAGAAATTCTACTTATTTCTTTCTCGCAAAAATTCAAGGTTGGATCACATCTTTTTGTTTTTGGATTGTCAAAAAGATCAATCGTGGTAGAGACAGATGTTTATGGAAAAAGCGGCAAGAAAACCTCATTTTTAGTCGTAGCGTTAGCGAAGACTAAAAACTGCGAAGCAGCCCCTTGTGGGTGAGGATGAATTGCCGCCTGAGAAATAGTAGCATTTCTTTAATCTAAAAATATTTTTAATATTTGTGAAGGAATTTTCCGATAGTATAGTTATATATAAGTTAGACAGTAATACCAACTGGAGAATAGTATGAGTAAGAACGTAAAGAAAAATGACAATATATGTATCAAACTGCCAATGGAACAAATTATGTATCTGAAAAAGATGTCTCATTATCTCTCTATAGAACGTGGGCAAGACCTAAGTTTGTCTGACCTAGTTAGAGAAGCCATTGACGGCTCGTTTCCAATGCCAATAGAAGGGGTAAATGAAAAACAAGAAGACAAGTCATAGCGTATATAATCTCAATTATCACATTGTCTTCGTGACCAAATATCGTCATAAAGTTCTTGTGGGCAAGGTTGAGGAATATATCAAACAAAGAATTCCCTGTATCTGCAATCAGTACGGATGGGAACACTTGTCTTTAGAGGTAATGGCAGACCATATTCATCTATTCATGTCAGCAGAGCCGAAAATTGCTCCATTGACTATTGCTTCAACCATTAAGTCAATTTTAACTGTTGATGTTTTCAAGGAATTTAGTGGTATCAAGCAAGCTAAATTCTGGGGCAGCGGGCTATTCTCCGATGGGACATATTATGGGAGTGCTGGTTCGGTATCAGCAGCAACTATCAAAAGATATATTGAGGAACAGAAAACAAAGTGAAGGCATACAAATACAGAATTTACCCTACACCTAAACAAAAGCAGATAATGCTCAATACTCTTACTACGTGTAGATACTTGTACAACGATGCTCTTGCGGAACGTATTGAAAAATACAAGCAAGACAAAACTTCTGTTTCTTATGTTGACCAAGCTAACACACTCGGAGACAACAAAAATGAATATCAAAAACAAGTCCACTCTCAAGTTCTACAGGACGTTCTAAAAAGGTTAGATAGGTCATTCAAGAACTTTTTTGATGGACTTAAGAAAAAGAAACATGTTGGTTTTCCAAGGTTCAAGCCGGATCAGAGGTTTAGTTCTTTCTGTTACCCACAGTCTGGATTTAGACTCACAAATGATTGTCGGCGTATCCGTTTGTCTAAAATTGGTGATGTTAGATTAAAATATAGTCGTCCCGTCAAGGGACAAATAAAAACATGTCGCATAATTCGTGACATAGACCAGTGGTTTGTCGTTCTTACGTGCGATACCCAAATAGATATTAAGAAAACAGATATATCCAAGCCGACAATCGGTATTGATGTAGGCATCAAGTCTTTGGCTACTTTGAGTGATGGTACAGTGATAGACAATCCAAGAACATTGGTTAATTCACAAAAGAAACTGTCAAGGACACAGCGTTGGCTATCCAGAAAAGTCAAAGGTAGCAACAACAGGAATAAGCAACGTATAGAGGTTGCTAAAGTACATCGTAAAATAAGAAGACAAAGAGAAGACTTCTTACATAAATTATCGACGCAGTTGGTGCAAAAATATGGATGTATCGTTTTCGAGGACTTAAACATTAGTGGAATGCTCAAGAACCATTGTCTAGCAAAACATATTGCTGATGCTTCTTGGAACAAACTAATTCAATTAACTACTTACAAGGCAGAATGTGCTGGTGGTAGTGTAAAATTAGTTAATCCAAGGTATACGAGTCAGAATTGTTCTAGATGTGGCGAGAGAGTTCCAAAAACATTAGCAGACAGAACCCATGTTTGTCCAAAATGCGGTTTGATAATGGACAGGGATAAGAATGCTGCTATTAATATTTGTACGGCAGGAAGTGCCGGAAATACGCTTGTGGAGTTTCGACCTCTACTTACAGAGCATCGTAGGCAAGTTGGGACGTAGAAGCAAGAATCCCCACCCCTTGCGGGTGGGGTACTTCAACTCAAAGGTTGTTTGAAATGGCAGAAAAGTATAACTACCGACCTGGGACTGACAAGTATGACAAAGGACGAAGACTCCGGTTTCAATTATATAACTGACACCGCGACCTGGGTCGGTATTTTCATGACATTAGTGGCATTAGTATGGGTTCCTTGTAGACCTTGGACGATGCTATGGTTGCCTATATGGCAATTCGTATTTTGGCTTGGTTTGGTTGGTTTTTGTGGCATAATAGTAATTATTATTGCCAATTTAATAACAAATTAGATCCCAGAAAGGAAAAATGATGACGTTTAAACAAGCGAAAAAGATGGTCACTAAGTATGGTTTTATTCTGCACCAAGCAGATGATTGTATTATTCTTATGAATAAAAAAACAACGCAAAGTCGGCATTACGACACTTTTGAGGAATTAGAGCCTGATATTGAGGAAATCCTCGAAGGTGGTAATCCGTTCTAAGTCCCGATTAGATCCAGGCATAAACTAAGACGCAGGATAGCAGCAGTTTTTAGCCTTTGGCTAAAAATAGGGTTTCCTTGCCGCAAAAACTATTATGAAAATATCCACAAAAACCACAAAATAACTATCAGGACTAAAAGATTGATTTAGGTTCCGAGATTTTTCTTATAGAACAGAAAGGATGTAAAAATGAGAAAAATATTTGGTTTAAACGATTTGGTTGTTTATCAGGATGAAATTTGGACTGTCAGTGGAATTGGTGGTGATGAGTGTGAAATTGAGAGTCTGGATAATAGGACTAAATACGATGGTATTCCAGGGAGGAAACAGTATCTATGTGTTAAGAGTAGTGAACTAAATTTGGCACCGGATGCCAGTGATGAAGGAAAAATCTTTTCTATCTCGAAATAAATACATGGTTCCTCTTGAATGGATATGTTTTTCTTCACACGTAGGTCATGCTGTTGCTGCCAGGAACTATATTCTGGCCTTAAAAGACTCATATGATATTCGTGTAGTTCCATTCGATCATGGAATATCAAAAGCAATAACAAGAACCGATTTTGACATTCTTTTTTCTATGCAGAAAAAAAAAGAGAACCCAGAAGCCATACAATTTATTCAGTCTATTCCTGATATGTTTCGTCGTGTGAAGAGGAAGAATAAATCGGTAGGGATCGTGGCTTTTGAAGCACCAGAGATACCCAAGAGATGGGTTGAGAAAATGAATAGTTGTGATGCTATTATAGCACCAAGTTCATTCTGTAAAAACAGTTTTCATAAGGTGAAAGCTCCAGTTTATTGTGTTCCCCATTGTTTGGATTATCGATTATATCGTCTTGATATAACACCAAAATATAAATACGATAAATTTACATTCTTTTTTTCTGGAACCTGGAAAGAGAGAAAAGGATGGAAGACGTTGCTTCATGCTTGGAATGCTGAATTTGCTGATAATCCTGATGTGATGTTAATTATTAAGACATCTGATTTAACTCAGGCCAAGTCGAGTATTCATAGGATATTAAAAAAGAAAATAGATAATATTCAATTCTTAACAGGGATATTATTAGACGAAGAATTACCTTCTTTGTATAAATCATTTGACTGTTTGGTATTACCGACGATTGGCGAAGGATTTGGGTTGCCAGGACTTCAGAGTTTGTCTGTTGGAGTCCCGATCATTGTGACGAACTACTCAGGAGTGAGGGATTACGCTAATGAGCAGAATGCCTGTCTGTTGGAACCAGAGGGCTTTGTGAAGCTTAAACGCCCTATTGATGGGTATTATCAGTTCGTGGGCCAGACATGGCCTGTAATCAGCGTAGATCAATTAAGAAGTAAGATGAGATACGTTTATACGTATTATAATGAAATGAAGATAAAAGCCGAGAGATATTGGCCTTTATTGGCAAAAAAATTCGGCTATGAAATAACACAAGAAAAGATGAAAGAAATAATAGAAAATGTCCAAACAAAAGATACGGCATCTAATTGATTTACTAAAGCAGGTAAAGCAAAAATCAAAAGACGCGGAATATGCTTCTAGGCAGGCAGGTATCCTTCGTGCAGCGTGGTTGCGTTGTCGTAATAAAGATTCTGTCTTGGCTAAAAAGAGATGGAGACAGGAAGACGAATGGGAAGCAAAACGGTGTGACGCATCGTCTGATGTTTCAATAAACATCTACGTGGTTACTGAAAAATTGAAAGAAATGATGAAAAATGTCAAGTAAATGGATTAAACGAATAGCATTAATCGTATTATGCGTATTACTCATATGCCTATTTTTTACTTTTATGTATGAAGGTGGTTTGACTTGGCATGTAAGTGGTGTGTTGACGATTATTATAGGTGGTTGTCTATTTGTTTTTGGTTGGATTCTTCTGGATATGTTATTGCGGGAATTCAATCGAAAGTATTAAGTAGTTTCAATTTTTCCGCAAAAAATAACAGAAAGGATGTAAAAATGAACATATTCGTAACAATATCAGATCGGTGTGTAAATACCGTTCGTAAATATGTGAAGTTGTTTGATAAGAGTAAAAAGGTGATAATCAAACGGCCTTTTAGAATCAATGATAGTGTCCTTAATATCTACACGACATTAAATCTGGATCAAATGGAAGCGTTGAGAACCCTTGGAGTGTTTACGAGAGTTTTTTGGGTAAGGCCCCGATAAGGCAACTACGAAAGGATGTAAGAAAATGGCACTAACTGGTACACGATCAGCACAACGTTTATGGGATGCGATGATAGTCAATCCAAGAAAGAATGTAAAAATGAACACTTATATTGTCAAAGTCGCAGAAGTAAAGAATGGTCGAGATTTACATGGTCGAGATTTACTAAAATGTCTGAGGTATGTGTTAAGTCATTTTGATAAAAGTCCTGATTTGTATGTCAGTTGGGTTTTTGAGGACATTTTTATAGTTAAGACTTCACTGACCCAAGTTCAATTGACCAATGTTAGGGGTTTTCTTTGTGCCTATGGGTTGGGAAATCAGTAGTCCCGATATTTTTCTTTTGCCGCAAAATTTGTCACTAACCCCTGATCAAAGGCAAAACAATGGCAAAACCCCAAGGCATTATTATTTATAACGGTCCAAGTATGATTGACGGCAAGCCGATTATCGTCATTGCTACTGGTTGGAGACGTTGTAAGAATGAAAAAACTGGGAATATGATCCAGACTTGGATTATGCGTAGTGATATTCCTCCTGTTAAAGCAAATCAAATAGGTGAAGATAGTTCTGTCTGTGGGGATTGTAAACATTTGAAGTGGAAAACTTGTTATGTTTCTCTTTTTAACGCATCACATCAAATCTATCTTGCCTATAAAAGAGGACGATATCAGCATTTTTCTCCCGCAAATGCTCATTGGTTCAATAATCATAATCTGAGAATCGGTAGTTATGGTGATCCTTCCGCTTTGCCAGTTAATGTGTGGCAAGGGCTAGTTGAAATGACTGACGGCCATACTGGTTATACTCACCAGTGGACAAAGTGTGATCCCGGTTTCAAGCAATTCATTATGGCTTCTGTCGATTCTGAAAAGGAAAAGATTAAAGCCAATAAAATGGGATGGAGAACATTCCGTGTTCGTTTGGAAGAGGATAAGTTGCGGGATGATGAAATTACTTGTCCTGCTAGTGATGAAGGTGGCAAGAAAACCACCTGTACCAAGTGTTTGTTGTGTAGTGGAAAGTCCCGAGTAAGTAAGAGTATTGCTATTATTGCTCATGGTGGGCCATATGGTGAAAAGAAGAGACGGTTTATTAAGATCGTCAAACTAATGCGTCGAAAGAAGAAGTTTACGCACCTTATTCCTTCTTACAAGGGAAAGTGAAATGAACGTAGGACAAAGGTTCATTGATATTGTTCAATTGGCAAAGACTTTGATGCACCAACATAGTGTTGGCCATTGGGGATTTGGCTTTGATCGTTCCCGCATGTCCTATGGTAAGTGTTGGCATAATAAGAAGAAAATCACTTTATCTAAATATTTTTGTGCGAATTTAGATAATGATATATTAGATATAAAAGATACTATTCTTCACGAGATAGCCCACGCTGTAATGCAGGAACGTTACCCTTATATCCGTCCTGGTCATGGTGATATGTGGAAAAAAATCGCAAAAGAGATTGGATGTAGACCTACAAGAACTTCTAATGATAGCACTATGCCAAAGGGGAAATATCAGGCATTTTGTCCGATATGTGGTGATATGAAAATCTATATGCACCGTATGGGTGGTGCGATGAAATCTGGTCGATATCGATGTAATAAATGTTCATCTGTCATCGGTTGGAGATGCATAGTCCCGAATTTTTCGGCAAAAAATAAGATACAGAAAGGAAGCAAACAATGATACTCTATCGCTATACATTTCCAATTCCTAATTACACCAATAGAAAGGTAAAATAAAATGAAAATCAAAAAGGCTGATTTCTATCCTGCGTCTCAGTTCCACTTTATGCTGACAGACAGAATGAGTGATGAATTGAACAAAAAGATAGATGAGGCTATCAAACAGCCAATGTCTGGTCTTGTCTCTATCAATTGGGTGGGATTAATGAGCATTATCATTACGACCGCTCATGGACCGGAAGAAAGAAAAGAGTGGGAAAACAAATTCCTGAGATGGATCGAATCAGTACTCTAAAGTCCCGTTTTTTCCGCGAAAAAAATAAACAACAGAAAGGTAGAAAAATGCATACTATCAACGTAATCGAGATGAATGGTGATGATATTCTCCAGTTGGTAGCATTCTCTGATGACGGAATCGGCACTAAGGACGCCGAGAGTTTGTTCAGTCAGATGGTGATTGAGAATGATGGTCATATCAGCACGCAACGTTTGAATGCTTGTACTGATGCTGGCGTTTTCAAGAAGGACGGACTTTCTATACTACTCGTTCATTCGGTTTAAGTGCCGAGAAAAGCTTCCCATGTCTAACAAATTAAGTTATCAGAAGATCGCTGTCCTGCTCGTCAAGCAGGGATGTGGGCGGCTATATTGACGTGATGATGTAGGTCCCGACTTTTTCCTCATAGAATAAAATATAGAAAAATGAGTCATTCTACAAAATATAATTTGCCCACGAGAGATAGAACTGTGAATGTAAGTATGTATTGGCTTACAATAAATGGAATTCTATCAGGATTTGGTTTTGATCTGGGTAGTATTATCATTAGTTTTTGTCTGTCCAGATGGAAACTTCGACAGTGGAAATTGGATAATTGTAATGTACCATATGGTATATCAATAGGTCCTTTGATGATAGCCTTCGGAATGTAGTACTGAATTTTTTCGGCAAAAAATGTAACAACACCACTATAATGAAGAAAAAGGAAAAGAAAATGAGAGATTTAGATCAGGATACATTCAATAAATTCTATAAAGATGAATGGATAAAAATCCGTGTCCAAAAAGCACGTGAAGCAGGACTGTTGGAATATAGTCCTACAAAGTATTTAAGAAATAAAGCACCGTATTGGGTGAGTCCCGAAAAACTAGAGGAATTCATTTTCTTTATAGTTCGTGAAGCCGCCGCTCATATGGTTAAAAAGGGAAAAAAATAATGCCATATATAAATGAAAATAACGAAGATTTTAGAAGATGCGAGAAGGATTTGATGCTTAACAAAGGAAAAATAAAATGAAATATAAATTCACCGTAAAACAACAATATGCACAGACCCAAACGATTGTGGGTCGAAGTTACAGCCTGTGGAGATTAGCCAATATCAGTATCGCTCGTATATTGGCCAATCCACACCACCGTAGCCGTAAACAATTGGCCGATCATTTAAATAAAATCGCTGGACCAAGAAAACGAAATGAACCTGTGTCTATGATAAACTTCCGAGTCGCAGCCAGAATAGTTCGTGATGGCAGTAAAATGATATTAGTGTAAATAAAGAAAAAGGAAATATGTTATAATTTTCGGCAAAAAGATAAGAAGTAGAAAGGAAATAAAAAATGTGCTTAGAAACCACGAGAAAAGAAATCAATGATTTCAAAGAAAAACATAAGAATAATGAAGATGTCACCGTATGGAAAGTGTATCTGGTTGATAAAAGAAAAAAATGTCTAACTTCTCCATATGCATCTGAACGCCCCCATTGGAATGTCCCAGAGTCCAGTACTTCTATTAAAACACCAGGAATTGTTAAATCCAATAGAAAATATACCCGATTGCGTTCAGGTGGATATCAATATTCAGATAAGTATTCTAAGAATTACTACAAGAATGCTTATAAGAATTCTTATAGGTGGAAAGTCGGTCGTGGAATGCATGTCTTTACAAATAGAAATGAAGCAGTAAAGTATTTGAAACATAGAATGAGAATGTGTAATTCTTTCAGACGACGTGGTGTAATCGTTTGTTGTAAAGTAAAAATGAAAGATTATGTTGCTGCTAATAAATATGGAGAAGCTGTCTTTATGGAAATCTCTATTTCACCAAGGAATCTCCGTAAAGCAATGACAAAAAAGTAAAAAAAAGAATAATACGTGCTTATCCCTAAATAATAAAAACAGCCACAAAAAACACAAAACAAGGTTTTTGAAAGATTATTAGGAATTTAAAGGGAAAACCAGGGATTTAATAATCACTGTTTTCTACGAAAACCAGGGATTTAATAATCACTGTTTTCTACGAAAACCAGGGATTCTGTGGTGTCCCCCACCGAAAACAAATATAAAGGAAAAAATTTTACCCCATGATTGTAAAGAAAAAAAGATAACACCATGATGAAATAATATCTTATTTTTTATTACTTTATCTTATTATATTTCCTTATATTTCCTTATATTTCCTTATATTTCCTTATATTTCCTTATATCTTATTGTGTAGGACACCACCCCTCCCCTCATTTAAGTTAATCGGGACATATTTTTTAAACTTTTGAGTTTATTATTATATAATAATGTTCATTTTTCAATATCGGGACTATTGTGTCAAATATAAAAATAAACTATTGAGTTTATTTTTATTAAAAAAGACATCGGGACTTTAAAATTCACTCAGGTCCCGAGATTTTTCTCGTAGAATATAAAATAGATCGGAGAATATAATGCCAAGTGATCTTGTAGTCGAAGTATGCAGAGTTGAGAATGTTAGCCCGCATAATAATTCTGATAATTTAGAATTAATCCAAGTAAAAGGATGGCAAATCGTCACCAGAAAAAACGAATTTAAAAAAGGAATGAAAATCGTTTATTTCCCTCCTGACACCCTTCTTTCTCAAGAATGGACTGATAAGTTCAATGTTACTCAATATTGCCAGGAGAAGGCCAATATGAGGCGTATACACCGTGTCAGGCTGCGTGGTGAGTACTCGTTTGGACTTGTTGTCCCCATTCCTTATCCTGATTGGGAGGAAGGTAGAGAAGTTGCTGGATATTATCAAGCAAAGAAATATGAACCACCTATTTTGTGTAAGCATGTAAACGCAGCACCGGAGGACCCGATGGTTCCCAAATATACCAGTATTGAGAATATGAGGAATTATCCTCGTATTTTTGATTTTGATGAAGAGGTTATTCTTACAGAAAAAGCCCACGGATCAAATGTAAGATCAGGTCTTATAGACACTTACAATAAGAAGGCTGGTTCTCATAAGCATTTGAGAAAAGCGATGGCACCAGAAGACATGTCTGTCAATTGGTATTGGTATCCTTGGACTATTCCTGCTTTCAGCACAATGATGGAGGCATTGGGAAAAGAGCATAAGCAGGTTGTTGTTTATGGTGAGGTATTTGGTCCTGTCCAATTTTTAAATTATAATTCTGCTGGGAAATTGGATTATCGTGTTTTTGACATTATGTTGGATTTTGAGTATATCAATTATGACAGAATGATGGAGATTTGTTTGGAGTTTGGGGTTCAGGCTGTCCCGTTGGTTGCTCGTATTCCTTACACATTGGAAGCGGTTCGGGGTCATAGTGAAGGTAAAACACTAATAAATGGTGCTGATCACATGCGTGAGGGCGTTGTAGTTCGTCCTATAGTTGAGAGGAAGCACCCAAAGATAGGTCGTGTTATTTTGAAGTATGTAAGTGATACATATTTGTTTAATAAGAAGGCAACACAAACAGATAATACTGACGAGTGAAAAGGAACAACGATGTTATATGAGAAAAAAAAGAAAATCTATAGTATTGTTATTGCAATTTTCTGTATTATGTCTGCTGCTTTGAATGCTTTTTTGTGGAATATCATATTTATGGTCATTTGTTTTATTTGTGGAATCATATATATAGCGTTGATAGGAGTTTGGGATCAAAGGGAAAAGCAGGCTGAGTCTATAATTGATGACACCAAAGAGGACAATTAGATATAGTTCTTTAGTCCCGTTTTTTTGCCGAAAAAATAGAAATAGTCAAGGTGGTGGGCTTAGAAGCAGCCATCCTTAAAGAGTATGCGTTGTACCGGGTTTAAGTGGACACTTTTGGTAATAGAAAGTGTCGATACTGGATATAAGCATAAATAGCACCGGGTAAATACTTTCGCATTTTGGCGTAATAGCACGCCTTGACTTTGATTTTTGATAGTCCCGTTTTTTCTATGAAAAAATAAATACCAGAAAGGTGAATAACAATGAGCAAATATATTTACAGAAAGACATTCGATTGGATTATCGGATTGTTGAAAGAAAGCATGGCCAAAAATGAGCCCTACGAGTCCCGAATAACCTTGTGGGAATGGTTTGATGGGTTGAATGAAGTCCTATACAAATAAAAGGAAAAGACAATGGAAACACAACTCTACGTTGTTTTGTACACGCACCGTCATGGTTCTTCTATCTCTCTTGTGGAGTCAGACCATTTTCCGGGTCAAGATGAGTTGATAGAAAAGAGAATCATTGAGGATTTTGAGCCTGATAGAGACGATGAGTTCATTGAAGTTGAGTTGGCACCACCAATTGAAAGGATTTGACAATGCGTTTATTTGCCATTGATTACATTAAGGATGGTCAATGGGGTGCTTGGGAAATCCCTGAATTTGCTAGGGATAATCCAGGCAAATGGATTTCTATTCATATGCCGAAATTTATTATGGCTGGGTCGGTTGAAGTTTCTAATATGGTTGCGAGTTGGTTGTTGAAACTGGAAATAAATTGGGAATTAATTCGTTCTGATAGCACCGTTGTTGTGAATCAGGTTCTTGAAGGTGTCCCGAGAAAAATTGCATAGAGAATACTGTGAAACTGACATTTGTCATTTTTTGAATAGTAACAATATGTTGAGGTCCCGAGGACCTTCACATACAACATATAGTGTAAATGCAAAAAACGCATAAAGGAAAGAATTATGAACATAGAAGATGTCAAAGCCCAAATGTTTGTTAGGTTCGTGGATAAAAATAAAATCCGTTTTTATTATGACACACTTACAAACAAGTATCGCGTTAAGAGTATCTTACCCTCTGGAAGGATTTACCTTGAGGCATTTGAAGAAAGTGATGGATCTCCGGTTGACGTTGGGTATTGTGACGCTGTTGATGTGGAAGAAATTAACGACAATATGAAGGAATACAGTGAAGATTCAAAACAGCCTATGGGTGATGATGTCTTTTATAGGTTCATCACAAAGGCATCTGCTGGTGTCTATGCAAATTGGGTAGACGTTGTTTCTCGATTTAAATGGTTATCAGCTAAGGAATTGAGGGATTTGGAAATAGTGTTGAGAGATTTTTTCTCTGCGAAAAGATAAAAGGTCCCGAAAAAATCGGCATAAAAAGAAAAACATGTATAAGATAGCAAGAGACAATACGGTTGTAAAAGTTATTAAGGATTGGCATATCCAAATTGGATGGTCCAGTTCTATACTACCAGTCGGAACTACTGTTATCTTAAAGACATACGACGATAGGACGCATGAATATCTTGTCAATTTTGGATCAGGGCGAAAATGGTTCCAGCGAAAGGCCGACTGGTTACACCGAATGGAAGTCGAGGGTTACTGTGAAATGGAGGAAGAAAAACTAGACCCTTTGGGTACGGGTTCGTTTGGTTCATTCATTGACCATACTATCAATAGTATCCAACGTGAATGGCGGGAGAGAGTGCTACATACTACTACTCAATCTCTAACAGGTCCCGAATTGGACCAATTAAAAGAAATACTATTCAATTTTCTCTGCGAAAAGATAAAAGGAAACAAAAATGCCAGAAAAGAAATCAAAAGATAAAAATCAAGCCCAACGAATTATCGAAGGATTACAAATTATTCTGAAATATGATAGCAGTGGCAATATCTGGCATGATATCACGGAATATACGTTACCTATGCATGCTGGTAGCCATTTTGATGCAAAAAATGCATCACCAGAAGATAATGAAAAGCTTAGAGAACTAGGCTGGAATGCCCACTATAATGGTGGTTGGAAATTCCTAACCGTAACATAAAGGAAACAAAAATGGCAACATTTTGGTTAGAAATAGGTTCTGTTGTTATTCTTAAACCATCTATTACTGGTGAAGAGGCAACGAGACTCCAAGAGCGTCTACAAAAGGAAATAACAGAAGTTATTTTACGCAATAAGGCAATGGTAGCAAGTTACAATGTTGATTTGGATATCCATCTGGACAAGTGAAAAGGAAACAAAAAAAATGAATAAATTTCAAATAAATGATAAAGTTAAATATTACCGTCATTTTAGTGAATCATTTTGGTTTATCCCGCCGAAACCAAATGGAGATGGTACTATCATAGGAATAGACGATAAAGAAACATATCTTGTTCATTGGGATGGTTCTTGGACTAGGTTATGGGTTGCCGGGAAAAATTTGGTAAAATCAAAATAAAAAAAGAGGATAACGTCTCCTAAAAAAGTAATAAATACTTATTAAGTATTTATTAAATATTTAGGAGATCATAAATGATTACAATCGTTGTCACCGTAATGGAAAACACCTCCTGTAAAGTAACTGAATGTTATTTATATCGAGGTCCCGACAATGAAGTAACAAGAAATAAAGCAGAGAAAGGCTTTATTCTACAAATTGAAGAAATTCAAGGCAAACTGAATGCAGATCAAAGACAGTATTACCTGGAACAAGAGTATTATCCAGGTGCCTATTACACCGTTTGCCTTGTTGATAGTCCTGAAGTTCATATGGAAACAGAACAAGAAAAACAAGCAAGAGAAGAAAAAGAAAAAACAGAGAAATTGAAAAAAGAAAAGAAAGAAAAGAAATGAATGTCAATAATCTGTTGTCCGATAATCATTGGACTAGGGAAAAATACAGACAACGCATGAAAGTCTCTGAGTGGAAACAAATTTTGTTAAATAATGGAGATAGCATTATTTATCATGGTACATCTGTTTCCTTGAAAGCCAAAAATGTTGGCTATGGTGTGGTTGAAGTATATAAAGATGTGAAAAAAAAGTAAGTCCCGTTTTTTCGCTGAAAAAATAAGAAGTAGAAAGGATGTAAAAGATGCCTAATTGGACCAATAAAATACATTCGCACGTAGCTCAATTGGTAGATGCGTCGGTCTGTTAAACCGAAGGTTGCTGGATCATGCCCAGCCGTGCGAGTTCGTCAGGTAGTTTAACTTTTAGAACACCGGCCATCGGGGCCGGATGTGTGCAGGTGGGAGTCCTGCTCTGACGATCTTATTTGGTCTGAAAAAATTGTTGCACCGTTCTGAAACTGAGAGAATCTACGATTCAACACCAAAGACAGTTGAAGAATACTTTCTGAAGTATATGGTTGCTAGGATGCCAAGGTTGTTTTTGAGACACTGAAGGAACAGGAATCTTTGGGTGGTGTAAGTTGGGGTAGTCCTTTTGATGGCTATCCTCCAATGACAATCACGGCGTTGATCTTGATATTGGAATCGTTGGTTGTTCAGTGGATTGATAAAAACAAGCCGAAAGCATACTATCGTTCACTTTTTCTGTAAGTCCCGAGCAAATTCCAATAACACCATAAGTGATGAAACAGGCCAAATGTTGTCGAATTATTCGGCAACTATAACATGGTAGAAAGGACGCAAAAATGACTGAGAGTACTGACAGCACCGACAGCACCAGCACCCCCGAGAACCAGAAGTTCAAGATTTGGCTGGACGAAGTGGGGATTGAGATTGGTCGAGAGGTTCTTGACGCCAAGGACGTTCCTTTCCTCAACGACGATGGGAATTTGGTGATTCCTCACCAAAGTTTCAAGTTCAAGAAGCAGCCGAAGGTCAAGGAAGTCCATTACAAGATTTACCTTGGCGAAGACAACAAGCCGTGTTGGGCCGAGATTCGCGGTAAGGGCAAGGTTCCTTCTAATGCGACAAGGGACAAGAATGACGACACCGTGATTCCCTTCGAGAAGCCGGTCTATCGTATCTTCCTGGATAAGGACGGTGGCGAGATGGATCGGCAGATCAACAAGGGCCTTGGCAGGTCGCCAAAGGGTTCAACCACGGATGCCGATGGTAATGTCGTCGTTTCCTGGGCCGCTCTTACCGGAACGTACAAGGATGAGACTCCTGCTCCGGTCGTGGTTGCACCGGCTGCTCCGGTTGCTCCGGCACCGGCTGAGACTGAGAAGGAACCGGTTGACGCGGCGTAGTCCCGACGAAGTACAGAAGTACGCAACAGTTCATAAGCGTCACCTCCGGGTGATATAGAGTGGGACATCTAATACTGAAATAAGCGTTTCAGGGTGTCCCATCTCTTTTATTTTGTAGAAAAGGCAGAAACGATGAGAAAAGTATATGTTATTGTGACCGTCCGTTTGACTATCAATCAGGACAATGGAGTTAGCACAAAAGATGTCATTGATGAAATGGAGTATGGGTTTACATCACAGACTGAAGGTGCAGACATCATTGATGAGGAAATCTCGGATTTTGAGATAATTGATTCCAAGTAGTCCCGAATTTTCCGCAAAAAAACAAACAATGCTAATAGGGACAAAAAAGAATAATGAAGAAACATTCTTTTCAGCCAACTCCAAGTATTTTCGGAATACAAGAAATGACAGATGAACAACAAGTACAAGATGCATTTGTTGCATATGTAGGAGGAATAGCTAGGGCTGAGTGCCTTGAAAGGATATGGCGTAATACCTACCCAAGTTTGGGGATGACGAAAGAACAGCTTTTCTATCGAAAAGCAAAGAAAAAAGGATTCACCGATATGGAAATCGACGCATTTATGTTATTGTAACTTATGAGTATGTCCCGAATAAATCGGGAAAAAATAAGAATTGAACAAAAAAACAAAATAATAGAAAGGAAATGCCTGGGAAAAATGAACCAAACCCCCTTTGTAGTGGTGGCTAGTAATTGAGTCGCAAAAACCCTGGCCACCACCTTTTTGAAATTATTATTGTGTTGCTCCGTAGTGTCTGATAACATCGGTCTCTGTTGGCTATGCACCCATTTGCGGGTAGAGACTGGACCCTAAAGCCAAATAAGGGGTTTACAGGTTCGATTCCTGTTGGAGCAAGTAAAAGCATAAAAACATAATGGAATTATGTCATACCTACGGGTTAGTGATGCCATTATGTTTTTCTTTTTAGTCCCGTTTTTTTCGGCAAAAAATAAGATACAGAAAGGAAATCAAAATGCCAAATTGCTCAAGACCATCTGAACATGCTGCCAAAGATTTAAGGGCTATGGATCAGGTCAATGCGTTTGTGGCTAATAATCCACAAGCAACATATCATGATGTCACCAAGGAAATAGATTGGTATTTTGACGATCCTGATTTCTCTCCGTGGATTGTCGATTGGATTGATTATGTCCTCAATGAGTCCCGATAAATTGACAATAAAATAGGCATTGTATTTGAACGACAGAATTCAGTTAAGGAATGAAGAATGAAGTCTTGGAATCGGAAGTACAAGAATGCCGCTCGCACAATGGCCATGACACCGGACAAAGGTCAGAATATTGCCAAATTGGCACTAATGATGCCTGGGAAAGATTGTTTGTGTGTTAGAGAAGGTCTGAAGACAGGATTGTTTGATAAGGATACTTTTATCCTGGCAGTAGAGAAAGATAGAAACATAGCTTTGAGTATTCAAAGACAGTTGGCCAAACTTAATCTGAAGTTTGAAGTTCTCAACTGCCAGCTACACGAAATTTATTGGTGGACGGATGGAATTGCTCCTTGGCTTGCCTTGTCTGGGAATTCTTGTAATCTTGGGGGAAAAATTGATTTTGCTTTCCTCGATTTTTGCGGTGAAATCAAAAAACAGAATGCTTATTGGCTTCGTGAGAACATGCACCGTTTTGCTCACGATGCCACAATAGCTTTTACCACCTGTTTGATGAATCGTAATAATCATTTGATGATGCACGTCAAAGATACGGTTGGTCAATTTGTGTATGGTGGCAAGGTGGAAAAAGATTGTGAGTGGTTTTGGTTTGACGAGCAATCTGTTGGAGACTATTGGGAAAAGAAAATCATCGGTGATCTGGATAAGGATTATGAATTTCTCAATACCCAGAACCCTGACGATGCCTATTATCCCTTTGATGCTTTGGCAATACATACTGTCAGTGCATTGTTGATACAGAAATGTTTGTTGCGATATGGGAAAAAGAAAAATCCCAAATTATTGCAACACATGACATATAATGATACTGTTCCAATGTCCTTCACCAAATGGAAACTGAATAGTTGGGGCACCGAAGTCTATAGTCCCGAGAATACTATCGTGGACCAATGGTTGTCCGATAGTAGTAAGCCGCATCACCAACAGACCAGAAAGGAAACGACAATGGTCAAGCAACGTGATTGTGAGGTTCTGGAATGTCCTGAGCATTTGACAGCAGGACGAAAAGCAGCGGCCGTGAGACGGGCCAAGAATGGGATTAAGCCCAATTGGCTCAAGCCCCAGCAGTGGGCTTGGAATCACCTGAATCCCAAGGGGATTCGACGCAAGAAGTAGTCATGCATGACGGGTGGGTAGCAATTGCGGCCACGTTGCCTAAGTGACCTGATGCCAGAGGCCCCAGCCCACCAAGTCCCGAAGAAACACCAGCACCGAATCAACTGCCAATAGTGGCAAGTGAAAGGGAATCAAAATGACGTGTGAAGACTGGCCTTGCTGTGGACACGAAATGGGATGCTGCCCCAACTACGACGAGGATGGTCGTCAGTTGAATCGGGTTTGCAGTTGCGGAGCAAGCCTTCCCATGGACAGCCCATCGAGTATCTGTCCCGTCTGCATGAGTATCGAATTGGCACTCGATGAGTCGGGAGACCCCACCGATTCGTACTTCCCCATCGACTTCGACGACGAGTATCCTGGTCCCGAAGACTATGATGATGCGGGATACTCTGAGTTCTATCCGGGTTGCGACGAACCGGATTACGAAAACCTGTTCTGATCCAGGATGAGAGAGGGGATCGGGAGAATGAGAAAGTCCCGATCCCCTCCGCGTGGGTCAATAAATGAAAGGAAGTAATCAGTGGAGTATCTCGTGTATTTTGGAATAGCTTGGTTTGCTATCCATGTAGTCAAAGCAACCAGAAGGTGAGTCCCGTTTTTTCGGCAAAAAAATAAACAACAGAAAGGAAAACAAAAATGGACGAAATTATCACACAACTTATCTCATCTTTTGACGATGAAGATGGACTCAATGAGGGTGTCTACGACGCCACCAGAGAGTTGATTCGTTACAATTGGGGTTCTGCTCCTGCTGCCGTATTCTTTCGCTATGTGGATGCTACCGATGGTCGTTTCTATATCGCAGAAGATGCGATTAGTGATGCGATAAAAGACATCAAAACAGCGATTGGGAAGTAGGTCCCGTTTTTTCCCGTAAAAAATAAACAAATAGAAAGGGAAACAAAATGATAGTCAATATCAATGTGAGAAATGATGGTGATGGATACTATATCGGTTCTGTCGTTGCCCCAACAAACATGGCAGAAGACGAGGTTAGATCGTTTATCACCTGGTATTTTGACAAGTGGAGAGAAGAAGTGCCACATCCAGAATGCGATTCAGATTTTATCCAGTGGCTTGTAAAAAGAGGATGGAAAGAGAACAAAAACGAATATATCACCATGTATTTCGATTAGTCCCGTTTTTTCCGCAAAGAAACAAACACCAGAAAGGGAATGATAATGACCATCCAAGAGCAAGTCACCGTTTTGGCAGCAGAACTGCAACAGGAATTCGAGGAACAGGTGAAGGCCGGTTGCTGGGAGGGGCTGGCTCTCAGGGTGATGCTGAAAATCAAGAAGGTGGAGTCGAAATGTCTCCAAAAGGCCATCACGAAAGATAGAGAACTCAGGGATAATCTCGTGGAACTGCTGAAAATGTAGTAGGAACTGTTCGAAGAGAATAGGGAGTTTGTGAAAAGGTTGTATCTGTAGGTAGTCCCGAAAAATTCCGCATAAAGAAAACAACATGGAAATCAAGATCAAAATCTCGAAAATCGTGATCATACGCAAACAGTGTGTCATGGATATGGTGTCTCTGCAAACCGATTTGCCATCTCCATTCCCGCCGAGTGTGTCCGATGAAGACTGTTGTATGATGTTCTACTGTACTAAGGATACAGGGGAAGCATACTGCGAGGCTCATTTCCACGGAGTCCCGTTCGAAGTCATCCAAATGTAAACATCGCAACGACAACCAAAACCATGAAAGGGAATAATCATGACTATGGTGCTTTCAAGAATTGCGAGACAATACGACAATCCAATCCAATTCATCCACGATCTTTGGCATAATAATGGCACCACCATTCAATGGCATGTCTGTAAACTCCATGTCAGATATCAACATCCAAGAATGAAAGGACTTGCGAAAATCTGGTATAGAATTCATAAAGTCCCGACTATAATGAGATAGGACAATCATTATGTGGAAGAAATTGAACGAGAATGGAAGAATACCAGTCAATACCGACTGTCCTTATCGAGATATTTGCCATATTGACAAAAACGGTCAATGTAATCATTATGGCAAAAACCACGGTTTTGACTTTTCTTGTGCAACAGCAAGAG
>Ga0114919_10001200_pt1 | contig 20834 bp, 17 predicted proteins | sample BlataG_FD_88682 | JGI IMG/M metagenome (GOLD analysis project Ga0114919, IMG submission 88682) | Deep subsurface microbial communities from Black Sea to uncover new lineages of life (NeLLi) - Black_00105 metaG | ecosystem: Environmental > Aquatic > Marine > Oceanic > Sediment | place: Atlantic... | reverse complement strand
TGACGGGGTCTCGGGCTACTACTTCCTCTCCAGCGACGGCCGCACGATCTACTTCCTCAGCCGCGATGAAAGGGGGAGCGGACTTTTTTCCATCGGTATCGACGGTAAGGATAGGAAAAAGGTCACAGACGGCAGCTTCAGCGGAATGGTGCCGACGCAGGACCGGAAGACCATCTTCTACAGGCAGGGCCGTAACGTGTACCGCATGCCACTCTCAAACAAGAACAAGGAGAAGGTTGATTTCGGCTTTTCCGTGGTCGTGGACAGGAAAGCGGAATGGCTGCAGATCTTCGATGAGGCATGGCGGGTAATGAAATACCGCTTCTACGACGAGAATATGCATGGCTTCGACTGGGACGCGATAAAGAGACGGTACGAGCCGCTGCTGCAGTCCGTCGGACTGAACCAGGATCTATACGACCTCGCCAACGAGATGATCGGTGAGCTGAACGCCTCTCACACGGGTGTCAGCGGCCCCAGCGGCATTGACGTTCCCACCACATACCGCACCCGCTTCCTCGGTTTCGAGATGGAGCCTGATGGCAGCGTTTTCAAGATAACGCATATATACAGGGACGGTCCCGCCGACAAGGAGTGGATCGACATCAACGTCGGCGATTATGTGCTCGCCATCGACGGCCATGAGATAAAGCCCCCCGACAACTACTGGGAGATCCTCAACCACACCCTGAACGAATATGTAACTGTCAGGGTGGCCTCCTCGCCGCGCGGGCGCGACAGCCGCGATATCCGCATCAGTACGGTCAGCTCCCTGCGCAACATCCAGTACGAGGAGTGGGTGAAGAGAAACCGGGAGTTCGTCGAGAGGGAATCTGACGGCCAGATCGCCTACGTGCACATCCGCTCGATGAATCAGTCCTCGCTGCGGGTGTTCGAGAACGAGATCAACCAGTTCTGGAACGCTAAAGGGATCATCGTGGATATCAGGTACAACGGCGGCGGCAATACCGATCAGCAGCTGCTCGACATCCTGGAACGCAGGCCATACGAATACTGGAATTACAGGTGGTCCGATCGAAGCGCGGGACGCCGTCCACGCCAGGCAATTGCCGGCCCGAAGGTGATGCTGATCAACTCACGTTCTGGATCGGACAGTGAGGTTACCCCCATGGGCTTCAGGGACCTGGGTCTTGGGCGTATCGTCGGCACCCCGACTCTGGGCGGAGTTATAGCCACCGGCAGCTACTCTCTGATCAACGGCGGCAGGATCCGCACGCCCGGGTCGCTGGTGGTTACATACGACCCGACGAAACCGAACAACTACGGGGTCAACCTGGAAAATTACGGTGTGGCGCCGGACGTATGGGCCGAGAATACCCCCGAGGACGAGCTGCGAGGCTACGATCGCGAGCTGAAGGCGGCGGTGGATGAGGCCTTGCGGATGCTGCGGGAGGAGACCTGGCAGTATTAAGGCCGTGTCCTCTGTTATCGTCCGGGAGGCACGCCTGAGTATCTGGAGGTTCTCTTGAGGAATACACCGCAGCCTGCCGAGAGGCTTAACATGGCTACGGCGAGTGTGAAGAGAAGACGGCGTCTCATGATATCAGCGCTCCTATGGTCCGAAGAGAATAGTAAGCCCCAAATGCGAGGTGAACATGGTGCGGCTCGAGTGACCGACTCCCGGTAATACCTTCAATGTATGATTGTTCCCCGGGTAAAACGTGTTCATGTAGTTAATTAAAGTGACTCCCCTGTAGTAGCGGTGCTGGCCCTGCATCATCGCCCCGCAGCTGACATCCAGCATTGAGCTTCCTGTATCCGCGCTCCCCACGAATATAATCACGTCGCGGCTGACCAGCTGGTTCCGGATCTCCTCCATACTCAGCTGGCTCATATAGGTATTCAGGTTATTGAGTCCGTAGTGCCAGTCGTTGTAGTTGGAACAATCTGTTGCATCAGGTAATTCGAACACGCTGAGTAATCCCGGTACCGCCCGCTCGGGCCCCAGATACAGGTAGGTGGAAGGGTTGGAGACCACATACCGGACTCTGATTCCACTCATCCCCTGTTCCGCGCGGTTCCCCGCCGAATATCGGTGTGTGTACTGCCCTCCCGCCGAGTGGCCGGCGACCACGATTACCTCTAGCTGCGGGAACAGATCCCGATCGCCCAGGATCTCCACTATCCGGTCCATGGCGGCATACGAGCTAACGCGTTCAGTGCGAAGCTCGTCGGATTTGGAAAGGTGTCCCTTCTTCCAGCCGCTGCTGGACCAGTAGGCTTCATCCGGCTCGGGATCGTCATCTATGGTCTGGAAATGTGGAGCGATGACAATCGTCACGTCCAGTTTAACATATCCTGCGGCCGCTTGAATGCCGGTCTCGAAGTTCCATTCGGAGTTGCGGTTGTTGCCGTGCACCACGATCAGGGCGAACTCGATGGATTCATAACCGCTCTCCAGCCTGTGGCTGCAGTAATAGGGGAGCATCAGCCCCCCTCCGATCTCCAGACGTGCCCTGCAGCGACTGTCGGCGAAAGTGCATGGAATGGGCCCGGTGTCCGGTGTGGTGCTGGAATCACCCCCGTCGCATGCGGTGATGAAAAGGAGTAGAAGAAGAGCCCACCGGAGCCCGCGGCTTCCTTGAGCCATTGAATTACTCGTGGGGATCACATCTATTGGGGCATTCTCCATCATAATCGTATTGTACTGCAGGCCGACCCATTCCGGCCCGGTTCAGCGGTTCGGATAATCTACCTTATCAAGCAGTCCAGTTGCAGTCACCATACAAATCCGCGTAGAATTGTGCCGAATGACTTATTGGGATGACGACGACAGCAACCAGTTTTCAGACAGCTGGCGTCCGGATACACAAGGGGTTTACCATGGCCGTATTTCGTCGAAAGAAGGAAGAGGATTCCGCGCCAGCCGAAGTTATAACGGATTCCAGAATCGAATCGAAGGTCTCAGCCGAACATCTGGAAATCATCAACCGTATTCTTACTGCGACACGGGGACCGTATGAGGTGCCTGAACTCCTCGACCTGCTTGTCAGGGAGATAGTTGATGCCGTCAGATCGCGGTGGGGGACAATAAAGCTGCGCACCGAGGAGGGCGATTCCGTCCATACCATGATACGCCGTCCCGGAATCAGGGCCGGAACCGTGCCGCGTTCTATAGAAAACACGGCCTTTTTCCTGGTCATGGGTACGGGTGAACCGCTGACAATCGATGATCTGCAGAGCGATAACCGTTTTCCCGACACGACCGACACGGCAGAGAATGCCAGGGCCCTGCTGGCGGTTCCTATCGAGTACCACGGTGAGGCCATAGGAGTCCTCATACTCGTCGACCGCGAGGAAGAGAAGCCGTTCGGTAATCGAGACCTGAGTCTAGCGACACTCCTTGCGTCCGAGGCGGGTCCCCTCATTGAGAATGCACGGTTGGTTGAAGAGGCTTTCCAGCGGCGTGCCATGGAGAAGGAACGCGAGCTGGCGGAAGAAGTATGGAAACGATTCCTGCCGGCTGTGCTTCCCGAGGTTGAAGGGTTCGAGCTTGCGGCGCGGTGTGACCCTGCACAGAAAGTGGGGGGGGACTACTATGATGTCATATACCTGGGGGATGGGCGGACTCTGGTTGCCCTGGGCGATGTGTCCGGCTCGGGCATGCCTGCTGCCCTGCTGATGAGCAACCTGCAGGCCGCCCTGCGTGTCAGCCTGGGTACGGGACCCGATCTTGAGCAGCTGGCATCAATGATAAACGCGCACCTGTGCTCTACTACTGACCCTGAGCGATTCGCAACGCTGTTCCTGGGGATCGTCGATCCTCAGAATATGAATTTAAGATTCGTCAATGCCGGTCACAATCCTCCTCTGCTCTTCCATGCGGATGGGAGTCACGAAGAGCTCCCTGCCACCGGAATCCCGGTCGGTTTCTACCCCGATGCTCCCTATGAAGCCCCGGAACTCAAACTGAACAGGGGAGACTGCCTCCTGATACACAGCGATGGCATACCCGAAGCGTTTTCGGCCAAGGAGGAGATGTTCGGAGATGAGCGGTTGGTTGAGCTGGTAAAGGGGCTTGGGAGTGTACCTCCTCAGGAAATACTCGAAGCTGTCCTCACAGCTGTCGAGGAATGGAGCAGCGGATCCACGGCCTACCAGGACGACCGCACTTTGCTGGTTCTGAACTGTTGCTGAATTAGTGACCGAATGGAGGGACCTTAGGCCCCTTTCTTCTCCTTGAGCGCCTCAACGGCCTCTTCAGTGGTTTCGTAGGTCTCAAAAACCTTGATTACCTGGGTGAGCATGAATATCGAGTTCACCTTCCGGCCGGCGCGCGAGACGACCATGTCACCGCCGGCTCCGCGGCATGTTGCCAGGCAGCCCATCAACAGCCCCAGACCTGACGAGTTGAGCCATTCCACCTTCCCCATATCCATAACCACCCAGTGAATGTTGTCCGATACGAGGTCCCGGACCTTGTCGTGAAGAGTCGCCTGCTCGGGGCCTCCCATCATTTTGCCGGATATTCCTAGTACGGCTATGCCTTCGATAATGCGCTCCTTTACTTTCATGGCAACAATCTCCTTACCGTCTGTTTCCGCACTGGAAACCTGATGCTACCTCCACCATCTAACGGCGATGAAACGCCGGAACGGGCTTGTTATATGCCAGAGCAGGCTGCGTCTTCCGAGAGATACTTTACCGACACCGGACATTCCGGGACGCAGACCGGTGGGTGGTGAATCCAGATGTGTGGTCACCACCAGCACACGCTCACCCTCGTTCGTGACTGAAGCGGTCGGTGACAGAGCATCCACTTCTGCCTCGAAGGTCCTCTCGGCGAAAGTGTAGAACTTGAGTCGCACGGTCTGGCCGACCTGCACTCTATGCCAGTTCCTCTCAGGCAGAGCTATTTCGACCCGCAGACGGTCGAGGGTTCCCACCTCGCAGAAAGCATGGCCCGATACGATCCGGGCCCCGATCCTTTCCTCAAGATGCGGTGTGAGTACAACCGAGGGGAAGTCGGGCGCAAGCATCGCCGCATCCAGTTCGCGGTTGAGAAGCGCCAGTTCCTGCTCGAGAGTCAATCTTTCTCCGGCGGCCAATTGAGCCGTAAAAAGGTCGCCTCGGATTCGGGCGTTTGCTTCATCTCTGCGGGCCCTGTCCAGTTCCCCTTCTACTACGCTTTTCCGGAGTTCTGTCTCGAGACTGCGGATTCTGGCCACAGGCCGGCCGGGGCCGACTGTGGCGCCTTCCAATGCGTATACCGTGTCCACAACGCCTGTTATCGGGGCACGCAGCGCCAGCCTGTTTCCGGGCAGCAGACTGGCTGCCCCACCTGTCCGGTGGGGAAGACGGATCAGCAGCGAAATTGCCAGAGCACCCGCCACGATGATTGCGATCCTTTTCCAGCGGTTCTGTCCCATTTTCAACAGCCGACGGCGCTTCTCCAGCAGCGGTTCGAGGAACCCGATAAACGGTACCTGGTTGTATAGTTCCGCATTTCGTATGGCGACCGTGGCCTGGTTGGTCAGTATCCTGAAGAGTTCCTGCTCTTCGTCGGAGGGAAGCCTGGTGGTGCGCACCAGGCAAAATACTCCGACCACACCCTGGTCGTCCTTGAGGGGGACTGCCCAGAAGCTGCGAACGTCGGAGTCTTCGAAGTAGTCGCGGAAGAGGTCACGACCTTCTCCCTCCGGAAGATCGGCCGCGGAAGCTGCCACTTCGGCTTCTGCAAGCGCAACATATTCCATCAGATGGAGGAGGCTTTCCTTCTCCTCTTTGTCCGCCTTCTCCCCGCCTACTGCATCGACTTTAATCGCGCCTCCACGGTAGAGACCGATGGCGCAGAACTTCAGTTCGGCCAATGCCGAGGCCATGGTGACCATGGCTCTGATTATCCGATCGAGGTCCAGAGTCGAGGTGATTTCCTGGCTGATCTTCAGCAAGGTATCCAGGTCCCGGAGCCTCTTCTCCAGCTGGCTGTACAGCCGGGCGTGGCTGATAGCCACGGCCGCGTGGTGTCCAAGGCTCGAGAGGAAGGATAGCTCTCCCGGATTGAATGGCTCGCCGGTCGTCTTATCACCCGCCACGAGTGCACCCGTCAGTTCCTCTTCAATGATGAGGGGCAGGTATACGGCGAATGCCGGTTCGAGCAGATCCGCCTCCCACTCCTCGGCAGCCAGGATGTCCTCCCGAGTTACGGGAGCCTTCCGCAGCGAGGCGATCCAAAGCGCCGTTGCCTCGGTATCACTCTCCTCAAACGCGGTGATGTGCTTTGGTTCAAGTCCCTGGGAGGCCAGCACGTTGAAGACCTCCCCGCCACTGGAGTAGGAGACCACCACTCCGAGCTTAGAGAACACACTGTCGAGGATGCTGGTCAGCAGCTCCTGGGCGATGACGCGTGTGTCGTGGGTGGAGGTTGTGAGCATGCCCGCCTGGTTTATCAGCAGAAGGCGACTGGCGGTCTGCTCCAGCTGGCGATATGCCTCGTCCAGTTCCTGGCGTATGTTCTCAGAGCCGTTTGACATGTTAGATAAAGAAATCCAGGCGAATGGTCTGCATTGTCTTACGGAACAGCAACGCCCACAGGGAACGCTTCTTCCCGTAAAGGCGAATCTGCCCGCTCTGGCCGGGGAAGAGCTTCAGATCGGTGTTCATAACAACTGTCTCTACACGGTAGACGCTCTCAGCTTCGTCCACTATCCGGTCGCCAACGATGTCGATAGCTACGATCCGTCCCCTTGCGACCGACCAGGGGTTCGATTCCGGCTTGAACTTTACAGGCGTTCCTATTTCAAGATCGCTCATCTGGCGCTCGGGTGTTTCCAGCCGTACGCGCAGGGAGTCCACGGTTCCGATGCGCATCAGGAGACCGCCCTCGCTGATGAATTGGTATCGACGGTCCTTCAGGTGCGGTGTGAGCACTACTCCCCGCTGGGACGAGCGGACCTCAAGACCCCTCTGTCGACTCAGGAGCATGCCCTCCTCTTCGTCCAGTCGTCTGAGCCGGCCGTAGTATAGGTCGGCTTCCTGGTCGCCCTGTGAGAACGCCCTGCCGGCCAATGCGCGCAGCCTGTTCTGCTGACGCCGCATCGCCGCCAGAGCAATGTCGAGGCTGTCGCTTTGCATAACGGCAACCGTCTGCCCGCGTTCCACGAAGTCCCCGGTTTCTACCATCAGATCGGTTACGTACCCGGGAGCCGGGGCAGTCAGATCGGAGCACACATACGGTTCCAGCACAGCCACGCCTTTGACAACAGTAGGAATCCGGATGATGCCGGGACCGACCAGGAGGATGACCAGGATCGTTACTGCTATCGGGAGGTTACGGCGCACCGTTCCGGAACGGTCCATGAAGGCCATCTTGAGGAAACCTGTGCTCTTTTTCAGCACTTTTCGCAGCAGCATGTACATGGCTCCCATCACCAGGATCCATCCAAGCCCGGCGAAACTGCCCACGAGCCATTTCTGCAGCAGCGAAAAGATGATCGAGAAGATCATGACGGCGTAGCAGACGGCGGCCACGCCGAAGATCACGTAGATCCTGTGTTCCCGGGGACCGCCTGGTGGTTTGTCGCCCGGCAGGCCCAGTGCGCTGCGGAAGAGGTAACCGAGGTATCCGAATGAGTGCTTCCGGAGGTTTGGAATCTCCACCATTTCGCTAAGTGCGTAGTAGCCGTCGTATTTCAACAGCGGGTTCATGTTGAACAGGATTGAGGTCACGCTACAGAAGATGACGATCTTGAACGCGAAGTCGTGTATCAGCAGTGACGGATCGGTCAGCCACCAGACGAAGACGGCCACCGCACCGATGAAGAGCTCGACTATAACACCGCCGTAGACGACCCAAAGCCTGTCCATCTTCCTGGGGAAACGGTAGCTGTCGCTCACGTTGCAGTAGAGGGCGGGGTTGATCAGATAGATGATCAGGAATCCCATCGCGGGCACCTCGCCGCCGAAGTACTTGCAGGTGACACCATGTCCGAACTCGTGCAGAACTATGATCAGGACTATCACCACGTACAGCATCAGGATGTGTATCGCCGACCATCCACTGAATGAGTAGAAAGTGAGCAGCCCGTTCATGACTTCCGCAAGATTGGCGATGATTATCAAAAAGGAGCCAACTACAAGGAAGAGATAGAGGGTCTTGAAAGGACGCGAGAACATCCAGCGGATCCTCGCCAGTATCCACTCTAACAGCGGGTCGGGATTGAAGGCGGGGAATTTCATATGCAGCAGCGAGTTGTTGCGTTCCCGGTCCTGCTTCTGCCGTTCCATCAAAAGAACGTTGAATTCGAACCGGTCCTTGAGAACGAGCTTCAGTTTCACCAGGTGATCCACGTAGTCGAGTACGTACTCTTCGTCGATCCCGTAATCGGGGTAATCGCTGTTCAGTTGATCGGTGATATCCGTGATGGAGCGGTTGCCGTCGCACAGCTCGCAGAAATACTTCCCGAAGTGGTCGAACTGCATGAACTTGCGCCTCACCGGATCCTTGACTATGAAGGTCTCCTTCCCCCGCATGACCTGGGGCGTGAAGGTGATATCCTCACGCAGTTTTGGGAAAGTGGGAACCGAGGGCGACTCGTTCATCGTCAAGGCTACCCCTACGGTTGAGGCAGAGGGAAGATAAGTTCTGCCGGCATGCCCGGAAGCAGGCGCCTCTTCCCGTTTATCACCTGGATTGTGATCCTTACCCCGCTTACACCGCCGGTCGGGGGCAGAAGGACGGGGTTGCGCAGCATCAACCGTCCCTCTATCGGGAAGGACTCAACCCCGGGATTCACGATCAGGGTTACGGTGTCGACGGGTCCGAGCGAATTGAGGACCGAATATGGTACCACCACAACGGCCCACAGGGTGTCGATATCCACAATGGTGAACAGATCATCCTGAGCACCGACCCACTGACCGGCCTGGATACGGCGCTCGGTTATGTAGCCGCTGATCGGAGCTCGGATCTCGGTGTAATCAAGTTCCATCTTCTTTAGTGCGGAATCGGCCCGAGCCTTCATGTAACTCGTTCTGGCTACTTCCATCTCGAGAGCGGAGACGATTTCCACGTCGAACTCACCACCGTACCCCTCTTGGGCGTGTTTGTGATACTCATAGGTCGTGCGCGCCATGTCGGCCTCAGCACTCGCCTTCTGGTATGCCAGCAGGTAGGGGCTCGAATCGATTCGGGCCAGCACATTGCCCTTTCTCCACCTCCTGCTGATACCCTCCTCCGCGTATACCGCCTCTATCAGGCCCGGTACGCGGCTCTTGACCACGACGCGAGATTTGGCGGTAAGCAATGTGGAATACGGGGAGAGTCCGCGGGCAGTGCTGGCCGGCGCCGGTCTAATGACCGGTGTGGTCCTTTCAACAGTCTGGGAGGTTGTAGGCAAGCTGGTATCTGCAGCCTGTTGGTCGGATGTTGCTGTACCGGTATCCGGGGGAGACGACCTTCCACAACCGGCTGCCAGGAGAACGGCTACAGCAGCCACAGCTGCATGGAACCTCGTTTGCAATCTCACAGCCTGGACTCCTTTATTGGACCTCTGTTTAACCTCGATTTTATATCCGATTCAGCCCCTTTCGGGCCAGGCGATAAACGACGTAAAGGCCGACAAGGAGCACGTCGAGGATCACCAGGTATACCACCAGGCCTGCCGCAGCCGCCAGCCGCAGCAACTCCAGGGCTTTCTGCTTTACAGATGCCTTCTTCCACTTCCCGGACCAGCCGCGCCCCGGCCTGGCCAGCGACGGCCAGCCAACTGTTTCTCTCAGTACCTTGGCCATGTCGCTGTTGCCCGATGGAGCATAGGCGAACACCAGGAAGTAGACGGTCTGAGGAACCAGCAGAAAGAGCGGTACGGCACCGGGCGCCAGCAGCCACCAGATCCATGCAATCAACCACCAGACGGTATCACTCAACAGCCCTCCTGCATAGTACCAGATTCTCGCCTGGGAGGTCTGCAGCACTTCCCTGTTGGCAAGGACGTAGAAATTCGTGTTCCGCTGGATGCCGATCTCGGGAACTTCTCCATCGAAGCGCCGCACTGCCAGAGCATGTCCCAGTTCGTGGAAGAAGGCTGTTACCGAGTAGCCGAGGTAGTACCCGATGATCAGGGCGACGGCGCCCAGCGGGGGAGTAGTTCTTGCCAGTGTGCTGAGTGCGGCCACGATGTCGGTTCCATACAGCAGGGTCAGTACGTAGCCGGCTATTGCGAAAAAGGCTGCGACAATTGCCGTCAGGCGCCTGCCGTAGAGCGATTGCAGGGGACTGAACAGCCGGAGCAGTCCGGCGGGGTTGAATCGAGCCAGCCGTCGTGATTTTGCCCTTGTGCCTTCCAGGTAACCGACCTTTGCCCAGCTTCCCAGGATGTCCACAAGGTCCTCTTCGGTCAGATCCCAGCCGTACCTGGCTTTAAACCCCTCACACATCTCCGAAAGGGTCCGTCCGTCGCACGCCTGCAGTACGGTTGCGGTGCCATCGTCGGTGATGAAGGCGTCGATTAGCGGTCCCGATATGTATACGGCGCCGTTTGTAAGGGTCTGGTAGGTTGTTCCATCCCTAACCTTTGGCCGTTCCAGAACGGTTGGAGGGACTTCCGCCATTCTATTCTTCCTCTCTTTCTACTTTCTGGTCGAGTATGCCCGGTGGAAGGAATGGAAGGTCGTCGATCCCGAGCAGGCAGTTGAACAGTGGGGCAACCGAGCCCCCGTCGCGCATGAATTCGAGTACCTTCCGCGCCCCATCCAGGTAACACAGGTCCTTCGGAAAGGCGCCGCCCTGAGAAAAATCTGCAGTCCCCCGCTTGGCGCGCATCACCAGGGTGGCGGCATCTTCGGGTGTGAAACCGCTTTCTGCAAGGTAATCGACAACTGCCTGCGCCCCGTCTCCGAATGATTTTTCAATCGCCATAACCCTACCGGCATAGGTCTTTAGAACCTCGGGTTCCAGGCATCCGGCGTGGGCTTCGGTCAGGACGGTGAGCCCCTCTTCAGTGCCCGGACCGTGCGGGCTCTCCATTTCCAGCAGGGGGTGCCTGGTGGTGGGCCGCCGGGAGCGGCGCCGCAGGTGGATCCCGACCTCGTGAACGGCGAGGCGGTGCAGCAGGTCATTAGAGAAGAGAATGTCGCTCCGCAGCCACAGTCGTCCCCCTTCCACCATGGCCCGCGCTGTAAGGCGGTCCGAGATCTTCACGTCAACTCCCTTGAGCTGATAGTGCCCGATTACGCCCTCCAGGTATTGCCGGGCCTCTTCGGCGTCGACTTCTTTCGATTCTGCAGGTGGTGGTGGGGAGGGCCATCCCTGATCGGGCAGCCGGCCGAGCTCTGAAAGGAGCTGTTCTGTCATTCCTGCCGGATCTAAAAGGATCGCTTCGGCCCAGGCGAGCAGTTGGTGAGCGGGTCTGCCGAATTCGGCTTCGGCCAGCTGCGTAAAGGAGTTGCTCCCGCGTGCCTCGAGCAGTTCCAGGGTGCGCCGCAACTGTCCGGTGCGCATGGTCCACAGAGTGCCGAGCGAGGCTGCAGGTCCGTGCTCCAGGGCATCCAGCTTATACCGCATCTGCCCGGGATCGAATTCGAGGGGGGGATACTCGGCCCACAGCGCCGGCTTGGTTTCCAGCGCCGGCCCTTCTCCCTTGAGCCCCTTATTGCCTCCGGCCAGTGAGCGGAGCCCGTCCATCAGTTCATTCCGGTTCAACGGCGTCAGGAAGAAAAGCAGCCCAAGTTCGCTCTCGATGATCGCGGCCTTTTCAACCTCGGCCACGAGCTCCGGGTAGTTGTGAAGCTCCCTGCTACTTGACATGGTCCATCCGGTCTGTTTTTCTTACAGTAAGTGCGGATGGGAATTCCGCATATTTTGCGGACGCATTTTCCGCACTCTGATGTGAATTCCACACTGGAAGCGGTTTCCTGGATCAAAACACTCGAGGGTGGCAATGGACTGAGCAGGCCATAGAATTGGGCATATTCCCGCTGCAGCACTCATATCTTGAACGGTGCAGGGCAGTCAGGGTATATTTTCGTGCATGATTGGCACACCTTTTGCGGTCCCGGGTATGTAGAGTCTAAACACCACTAAAGGGGGTGAAACAATGACTGAGCCGAAGAAACCAATTTCGGAGCGAAAGGCAGAAGAACTCGAGGAGAAGGAAGCACCTCGTCGCGCCTCTGTATTTGGTGAAGAGGACGCTCCTATGGAGCTCGAGGAGAAAGAGGCCCCTCGTCGTGCATCGGTGTTTGGTGAAGAGGACGCACCTATGGAGCTGGAAGAGAAGGAAGCCCCTCGTAAGGGTGCTCTGCTGGAAGAGAAGGAAGCTCCCCGTAAGGGTGCTCTGCTGGAAGAGAAGGAAGCTCCCCGTAAGGGCGCTCTACTGGAGGAGAAGGAAGCCCCTCGTAAGGGCGCTCTACTGGAGGAGAAGGAGGCCCCTCGTAAGCCTGGGATGATTGAGTAAGTTTCTGCCGTAATACCCCTCCGGCACCCGGGTAGTTTGGGGTATCGGCAGCCTCCCAAGTGGGGAGTCGAAATCCGGGTCGGGGGTATCGCAGCCGTCACAGCTGCGATGCCCCCGATCTTTTTGTATCCCAAAGGTATCGGGCCAGCCGGTCGAGGACTTCCTTGTAGTCGTCGGGCAGTTTCGAGAATTTCCTGCCCAGCATTTCGCGGGCCTGCTCCATGTTGCTGCATCCCTCCACAGCCTCTGCGGCCGCGCCCACGTACTTCCCGATTCGCGAGCCTGCTGTTCGGGCCGTTTCAGGGAAATCTCCCGCGAGCTCCTGCGACGCCCGGTCATAATCACCGCCGTGATCCAGAAACAGCCTGAAGCACTCGCCCTGGAGATAGTAGGTGAGGCTGCTGCGGTCGGTAAGCGGTGGCGGGTGCGATGGATCTGCGTGCGCTTTTAATGAGAGCCCCTCCGCAGTCGCCTTTACGTTGAACCGGTGCCTTCGGAGCATATCCAGGACCCATGACCCACGCGCCTCACCAGCCCTGCCCGGATATGCTGCATGCTCGACTTCGACCTGAGGTCCGGTCGCCAGGTCTTCTTCTTCCACCTCCGGAGCAAGCGGGTAATGGGTTAGCGCCTCCTCAAGTTCTTCAAGATACAGGTTCTCTTTCCCTATCGACCTCAGGAGCGCCTGTTCCATCAGATGCTGCAGCTCCCTTACATTGCCTGGAAATTTGCGACGCTCCAGCCATTCCATGAAGTCTTTGGTCATGGTGGGCACAGGCATCCTGTTCTCATGTGCCGAGAGTTTCAGGAAGTGTGTCGCCAGAACGGCAATATCCTCCTGCCGCTCTCGCAGTGAAGGGAGCCTGATTGGATAGACGTGAAGCCTGTAGAGCAGGTCCTCGCGGAAGTTGCCCTTCTGAACTTCCCTTCGGAGATCTCTGTTGGTGGCGGCGACTACACGTACATCTACTTCCATGCTCTGCTCACCGCCTATCGGACGGAAACGGCGTTCCTGCAGAACCCGCAGCAGGCGGGCCTGTGTCAGCATGGGAAGATTGCTCACCTCGTCCAGGAACAGGGTGCCGCTGCTGGCTAACTCGAAGACACCTCGCCGGTCCTGTGTGGCGCTGGTGAATGACCCCTTTATATGCCCGAAGAGCTCGCTCTCGATCAGATTCTCAGGGATCGAACCACAATCCACTTCGATGAAAGGTCCATCACGTCGGGGGCTCAAATTGTGAAGGACTCGGGCTGCGAGTTCCTTGCCGCTACCGGTCTCACCCTCGAGCAGGACGGTGCATGAGGCATGTGCAACAGCTATGAGATCCTTATACAGGGTCAGAACGGCTTGGCTTTCACCAACGATCTCGCCTAAGATCGGATATTGCTGGCGGTAGGCATCCAGAGATGAGAGGGTCGGCTTAAGGCCGCTGTACACTCCATCGCTGATGTACTTGTTAAGAGCAAGCGCCACCAGGTGGCCGACCGAGCCGAGAAGGTTGAGCAGAAAAGGTTCATACCGTTGGTCGAGGGAGTTGGGGCCCAGGCCGATCAGACCCAGAAGTCTTCCACATTCCGTGAGGGGAAGAATGAGTTCTGGTTCGAGCGTCTCAAGCCATTGAGGCGCTGGGCTGGTGAAAAGCTTTTGACCAGTCGTTCCTTTGGCGGTTGTCTCCTCCCATAGCAGGGGCTGCGAGCGTTCGGCCAGCGACATGGCCCAGTCGTAAGGGAGGGAGACCGGTTCTGGTGACGGCATCGGCTGACCGCAGGTGCGAAGGCAATTGAACGTGCCCTCGTCGTCGGTCGCCACCCAGAGGACACCCCAGATGGAGCCTGTGAGGCCCATCGCGGCTGTCAGAACATCAAAGGCTAGATGCTCCGGTGATGTGGACCCCAGCAGGACGCGGCTGACATCATACAGAGTGGTCAGCTCGTAAATACGCAGTGTGGGATCGAAATTCTGTTCCAGTTCGGACGGTTCCACGGCTTGTCAATCGTATGGGCGCACGGGCTCAGGTGTCAAGAAGAGGGGATCGGGCAGCCATGATGAAAATTCCAACGACCACATACGGGCCGGTGACACTCCTGTCGCCCGTTGGACCGCTCATGGGAGGGGAACTAACAGAGGCTCTCCACGACAAGGTGCAGGACCTTCTCTCGGGAAATGATTCACTGGTGGTCATAGACCTGAGTCAGGTACGCTGGATCAATTCTTCCGGTATCGGGACACTCATGGGGTGCCGGTCTGAATGCATGGCTCAGGATGGACAGCTTGTGCTGGCCTGTGTCAATTCCAAAATTATGGATTTGCTAAACTCCCTTCAACTGGACACAGTATTAGTCTGCCGGAGCAGCTTGGAAGAAGCTGTGGTGATGCTGGGGGGGAAGATGGAGTGAGGCTATCGTCGGGGGAAATGAGAAAGAGGAAGAGGTAGAGGCTATGTCCCTTGAGATTTCGCGCACGGAACATGAATCAGGTGCCTGTGTATTCAAGCTGGTCGGCCGCCTGGATGCCACCGAGGCCCCGCTGGCCTACGATAGAATAACCGGGCAGCTCGAGGATCGTAATAACGTAGTTCTCGATCTGGAGGGTGTGGAATACATCTCATCGGGAGGGCTCAGCATCATCATCCGTCTTGTCCACCACTTGCGCGATCAGGGAGGAGAGCTACACCTGGCGGCGCCTCAGCCGTTCGTCAAGCGTGTCTTTGATATAGTCTCCTTCGAGGCAATACTGAAACTATTCGACGACGTCGACTCCGCACTGGAGGCTTTCTAACCCTTCGAATCCAGATCCATATCAAGATTTGAGTTCTGAATCAGATTCAAATTCGGGTTCAGTCTTTTATCGAGTACTTCAGGACCGTCGGCTCGGCCAGCTTCTCGAAATCAGCGTACGACATCTTAATCAGTTCCGTGTGAGAGCCTGCGTTGAAGGCTATCTCTTTACCCTCGGCCAGGCTTTCAGCCACAAAGACATTCATATCGTACAGATTTCCGAAAGGCGGCATCGCACCAACCTCACACTCGGGGAAAAGGTCCTTGAACTCTTTCTCGCCGGCAAGCTCGACCTTTTTAGCCTTGGCGGCTTTCTTCAGAAGTTTGAAATCCACCTTGTACGAGGCGGGAAGTACCGCCATCGCCATCTCCCCGTCGACCTTCACTATCACTGTCTTGGCCAGTTCCTTTCCCGGAATGTGGGCCATCGCGGCGATCTCCTGGGCGGTGTAGGCCGGCGAGTGACTCATGGTCACATATTTGACTTTGTTACTATCCAGAAATTCCTTCAGCTTCTTGACAGGCATGACGCTCTCCTCCGGTACAGGCAAGGAATGATGATTTCCCTCAGTACGAGAATGTATACCAGAAGAATCGGAATGAAAAGTTCTAGAAGAGTTTCCCTATCCCGACAAAGATGCCAGGGCTTCGTCGACGGTCCTTAGACGCTGTGAAAGTACCCGGGCGATATTAAGGGCCACGATGCTCAGGGCCTCCGGATAGCTATCGAATAGCTCAACAAGTGCCATGTTGGTGAAGACTATTACCCGGCTCTTTTCGCGCGCATTGACCGTTGCCGACCGGGGCTGGATATCCACAATTGACATCTCCCCGAAGAAATCTCCTTCTTCCTGCAGGGAGGCCAGGATATGGGAAGCGCCATCCTCGGTTTCTTTCATAATGTCAAGTACGCCGTCTATCATGATAAAGAACCGATCACCCGGGTCTCCCTCCCTGATGATAACGTCTCCCGCTCCATACTCCTGAACAAGAGCCAGTGGAAGCAGTATCTGGAATTGTGCATCCGTAAACCCGGCAAACAGAGGTGAGCGTCGGAGAAAATCCAGGTTCTCCTCTTCCATTATCAATTCTCCTTCAAATCTTTTAATGCTGACCTTCCGACAGGCTCCTAGCGTGCGGAGAAATCGTGTCATGCACCAATAGTATCTGGGCCTGAATATGAGTGTATCGCAGATACGGGAGAATTCAAGGAAACAACAGCGTCCAGCGAAGCTGCAATCTAATGCTGGACCGTCGTGCGGGACCTCCAGCTTCGGGTATCGCTTCAAGGCGGACGTAAAAGGGGCGTGCGTCTACTTCCTGGCGGATAAGCCACAGGGTATCCAATACGTTGAATAGACAGGAAGCGATTATAAACCTCGTGGCCCAGTTCTTACGCACTTCGGCTGCGCGCCGTTCCTCAATGGCGCACAGATTGTGTTCAATGTCCGCATCCAGAGTGTGGAAGTACTCTTGGGCAGGAACTTCACGGTGCCGGATGAAGTATCTGTACTCGCTCGTGCCTGGAATCAGGTCCGCGTGATAGTCAGTGAAATCTATCTGGTATCGATCGGGCTTTGGAGCCGACATGCCATAGAGAACAGCGCCTGCGACCAACCCTGCACTGGTGAGGGCATGCAGTGGCGCATCCATCTGCAGCTGCCCCAGCCCGGGAAAGATCAGCGAGTAGAGCAGGGGGGTGTCTTTAGGCGAGTAATTCCTTGGGTGGGAGAGCTTCCTGCCTATTTCTTCCGCCCCGGCAAGCGCTTCCGCTTCGGTATCGAAGACACTGTGCAGCATTTCCCTTATTTGCCGATCAGCCTTGCTGTATATGATCGTAGTGACCTCTATCCGCCCCTGCTCGAGACGTCGAACCACACCTCCTATCACAAAAGAAGCTCCGCTGCGTTCCGCAAAGGTCGAGATCTTTTCCCGGTCACCCAGGATCCCGCTGGGTGTGAGGCCTGATGCCAGCTGCTGGACCCGCGACGGCCCGGCCAGTTCCTGGCCGGGCATCAGACGCAGGCCGGCAATTATTCCCTTATACAGATCCAGACTCAGATCTTCATCTATTCCTTTGTTTACCAGTGGAAGTACGACGATTTCCTGTTTTATATACAATTGAGCCTGGGTACCGGAGCAGGGTGCGGCAAAGAGAGCCAGGCAGGTAACTGCGGCCAGTTTCAGCTGGCGGGTCAAGGAGTCCCCTCCCAGCGTCCGTACAATAGTTCCTGCGTCGATCCGCAGTATGCGCTTATGTGCACGGTTCCATCCTGAGCGATATGCAGGTCGTACTGTCCCTCGGGTTGGACATTGTCAATTCGTGATATTGAGGCCCAATTGCCTTCAGGAGTGTAATGCTGCAGGACCAGGCTGCTGCCGCTGGCATATAGTGTCCAGAGATCGCCGGCCAGACCCTTCTGCAAGCGGATTGTTCCCCTGTCGGCGTCCCGGTCGATCACTCCTGTGATAATATCGTGCAGGACGTTGTTCTGATCCTGAAAGAGAATGTGCAGGAGCCCGTCTCCGTCGAATTCTATGGCCGGCGAGGATGGCGGTAGTCCATCTAATACGGCAATAACCATAAAATTCCACGGCCCGTCCGGACATGGAGCGGTCCTGAGTATCAGCAGTGAGTCGCCGGGGAAATTACCCCAGTAGCTATTCGAGCCGATGAATACGGCCAGTGCGGGTCCATTCGGCCCTATTGAAAAACCGAACGATGAGAGCGGCCGGTCCAGATTGATCCTTCCGTTCCAGATCCAGTTCGAGAGCGAACCCTGCCAGTAGTTGATCGTGCTGTTGTCGATGTTCATATCCAGCAGATGCAGCCCATCGGGTCTGACCAGCAGCGTCGGCGAGCTGCCGGATGACCTGGTAGGGTCGATGCGCTCGAATACCCAGGATTGGCCGTCGTAGCGGGCGTATCGCAGGTCGTCGTGGTAGATATCCTTGTAGGCCAGATGAAGTGTATCACTTGTGGCGGTACGTATTACAGGAGAGCGGCCGAACCAGCCTGTAGTGTCAATCCATGTGTACTGCCACTGTCCGGAGGTGGTCCGGCGGGCATAGTACAGCCTTTTGTCCGGAGCATCGTGGTATACTAAGTGGACTGTTCCGTCCGATGTAGTGGTAAGGCTGCTGTGTAATCCCACCCGGTCACCTGAAGCCACCAGCTCCAGTATCCAGTCCTCGCCGCCCGGGCGGGAGGGCGCGTCCGATCCGCATCCTGGCAGGTGAATTGCGGAAAGGGCGATGATGGCTGCGATTGATATTCTGGCTTTTACCAAGATGGTTCCTGCCTAGACTGGGGCTCCATCCGCTCTGGCAGTGTTGCCTCTCCTCGCAATAGATTTACTATCCCTCCTCCTCGTGCCTTGCTGGCCGGACGCCTCGGTGCACTTAGGGGAAAGCTTGGGGAAATGTATCGCAGGCGGCTGAGAAAGCCAACGCTGCTGTTCACAACTGTAAAGTCTGCCTAGCCTGAAACACCACGCATACGTATCAAACTAACGGTTGGCTTTCCTCTAACGGCTTGTTTACTTGATTATAGACGAATAATCGTTAGATATTAACTGTACCTATTTCATCATAACCACTAAGTTATGATGAATCCATTCTTCGGAATCTGCTATGAGAGCCTGTATCAAGCATCCTGTTTTTGCAACCCAATGTAACTCTCCTCACAATCTTCCTCAAAATGTCAGACATACCTAATATAGTGGCACTATGTCTAACAGTACACCAGATAAGCTAACCGAGTTCTCCCATTTCTTCCTGGAACCACGTAACACGACCCACCGACAGTATGAAGCGTTGAGAGCGTATTTTGTCGAGGGGGTCTCCTCGGCCGAGGCAGCAGAGCGCTTCGGCTACACCGCCGGCAGCTTCCGGGTTCTCTGCTCAGAGTTCCGCAAGAACCCTTCACGGGAGTTCTTCCTGCTTCCCAGCAGGGGGCCCCATAAGGCCCCCAAGGCTGATCGTCTGCGGGAAGAGGTCATAGCCCTGCGCAAGCAGAACCTTTCGATCTACGATATCAGTGAGGCGCTGAAGAGAGAAGGCCAGACGTTGAGCCCGGCGGCGGTAGACAAGATCCTCAAGCAGGAGGGATTTGCCCGGCTGCCCAGGAGACGGGATGATGAACGGCCTCCTGTCATACGACCCGCTGTCGCCGACGTGGCCGATGTGCGCCAACTCGACTTGAGCTCCCGACGTTTCACTACCAACTTCGGTGGTCTTTTTCTCTTCCTGCCCTACCTGTCTTGCCTGCCCTTAGATAAGATGCTGAGTCAGTCCGGTTTCCCAGGTTCTCGGATGATTCCGGCAGACTGTGCCATGCGTTCTCTGCTGGCCTTGAAGCTCTTTGGAAGTGCCCGGAAAGGTCACGTCATGAGCTATGTGCTGGATGAGGGGCTGGCTCTGTTTGCCGGGCTCAACATCATACCCAAACGTGCCTTCCTCACCGAGTACAGCTGCCGGATCGATCCCGCCTGCCATCCCGAGTTCATGCGCCGGTGGTTCGATGAAGTAAGCAAACTGGGTTTGGAAAGAGGCGTTACCTTTGACCTCGACTTCCACACGATTCCCTTCCACGGAGAGGACGCCCTGGTCGAAAAACACTATGTATCCAAGCGCAGCCGCTCTCAGAAGGGGGTTCTGGCCTTCCTGGCCCAGGACGCTAAGAAACGGGTCTTCTGCTACGCCAACGCCGATCTGCGCAAGGATGAACGCAACGACGAGATAATCCGCTTCGCTGAGTTCTGGAAGAAACAGACCGGTGGGCTTCCCGGCGAGTTGATCTTCGACTCAAAGCTCACCACCCAGGAGAACTTGAGCCATCTCAACAAGATGGGTGTGAACTTCATCACACTGCGGCGCCGTTCAAAGAAAATGCTGGCTGCTATATATGAGACACCGATCTCGGCCTGGAGACGGATCGAGCTGAAGGGGGTTTCCCGCAAGTACCGCCATCCCAGGATCCTGGATGAGAAGATTACTCTCAAGGACTACAAGGGAGTCCTGCGGCAGCTGACCATCCGGGATCTCGGTCACGAGGAACCGACCCTTCTGATCACCAATCAACTTAAACTCTCAGCAGGGAAACTGATCGAGCGCTATGCCCAGAGGATGCTGATTGAAAACGCCATCGCCGATGGGATCGACTTCTTCCACATGGATGCTCTCTCCTCGGCGGTAGCCATGAAGGTGAACTGCGACCTTCAGCTCACACTGATGGCCAGCAGCCTCTACCGGCTGTTCGGTGCCAGGATCGGCAACGGCTACGAGACCGCGAAGTCGAGAACGATCTTCCGGGACTTTATCGATGCAACAGCACGGGTTGCTATAACCGCCGATGAGATCAACGTGCGGTACCAGAAGCGTGCTCATAATCCCCTACTGCTCGCTGCCGGCTTCAGGGAAACTGATATTGAAGTACCATGGCTGGGCAGGAAAAGGCTGCGGCTGATCTTCGGATAACGTGTGTGGTGTTAACTCAATGAGCTAACGTGGACTTCAAGGCTATCGCGCCAGGCAAAGCCTGGGAGAGGGGGAGCCCGACATGAGTGGGTGAAACCTTTCAATGAAGTCCAGCTGGTGAGAGTCCAGCCCGGTCAAAGCCGTAGCGGGCAGGCCGGTAGC